>Ga0116231_10006904_pt1 | contig 21245 bp, 19 predicted proteins | sample S1TSphgellanicum_2_FD_89695 | JGI IMG/M metagenome (GOLD analysis project Ga0116231, IMG submission 89695) | Host-associated microbial communities from peat moss isolated from Minnesota, USA - S1T2_Fd - Sphagnum magellanicum MG | ecosystem: Host-associated > Plants > Peat moss > Unclassified...
CAAGCCGAGCGCGGCGGGGCTAGATACCTATGACCGGATTATTGACGCGATGCTGGCGCGCGGCATCGATCCGTGGGTCACGCTCTTTCATTGGGACACCCCCATCTGGGCGGGTGATTTTCGTGATCGCGACATCACCCAGCGCATGGCCGACTATGCCGACATCGTGGTCGGCCGCCTCGGAGATCGGGTGAAGCATTGGATCATGCTCAACGAGCCGAACTCGGTCGCCTTCTTCGGCTACTTTCAGGGCCTTAACGCGCCGGGCCTCTCATCACTGCCCGCCGGGCTGGCGGCGATCCACCACCAGAACCTGGCCGGCGGGTTGATGGCGCGGGCGGCCAAGGCGCGGGCGCGGCCGGGCTCCCTTATCGGCACGACGATCAATGTCGTGGCCACGCGACCGACCTCCCCGACGCCAGAGGATGCGCGCGCCGCGGCGGCGCTCGATATGTTCTGGAATGGCGCCTTTCTCGATCCTTTGTTCAGCAAGGGTTATCCGGCGCCTGTCGCACCTCGGATGGCGCCCCTGGTGAAGGCGGGGGATATGGACATCATCGCCACGCCGCTCGATTTTCTGGGCGTCAATAATTACTCCCGCATCTATGCGCGGGCCACCCATACGGCGCCGGGTTTCGGGATCGGCGCCTTTCCGAACGACCTTCCGGCAACCGCGGGGTTTCCGGTGGAACCCGGCGGACTGACAGACGCGCTGCTTCTCGTCCGAAGTCGGTACGGCCAAATTCCGATCTTCGTGACCGAAACCGGTTTCGCCCTGGCCAACGAGCCAAACTTGAGAGCGGAACTGGCCGATGATCGTCGTATCGCCTATCTCGACCAGTATCTCGCCGCCGCCGCCGCGGCGCGCGCTCAAGGGGTGGATCTGCGCGGACTGTTCTATTGGGCCGCGACCGACAATTGGGAGTGGGCAAAGGGATTTACCGCCCGTTACGGGATGATCGCGGTCGATCCGCAAACCCAGGCCCGGGCCGCCAAGCTTAGTCTGGGGCGCTACCGCGGGCTCGTCTCACGGCATTTTCCCGACGCGGTTTGAGGGCGCGTCGCGGGCGCAATCCGGGCTCGGTCTTTCACCGTGTCGTCTCATCCGGGCGCGCGCCTTGGGACCGATGGGGTGGACGAGCCGCAGAACGGCTACCCGTCGGACTGGGGCCTCCACAACGTAGAGGGGATAGACGGTGTGCATCTGGTGATAGGCCTTCACACCGAGATACTGTTATATTGTTTGTAGTATTGGCTCTAAAGCCACAAGGCGGGTCTTTTCTTCCGGCAAGACCGTGCGAGACCCCGCGTCAGCGACCCGACGCCTTCATACCTTCCGCCATTTCGCCGATCACCTTGGCGAGGACGGGGTCGGTTTTAATCGTGCTGACATACGCCGACAGACGTTCATGTCGGGCCATCACATCCAGCCGATCCAGACGGCTCAAGATGGCGTTCAGATAAAACACGGTCGGCGTCATCTGTCCGTCGGCGGTGGTGAACCGCTCACCGGCCGCATAGGGGCCCTGCGTCATGAAGGTCTCAAGATAGCCGATCCCCGCCTCGAGCCGTCCCAGCGCCGCGTCCACCAGGCTCGCCTCGCGCCGGGCCGGATGCAGGTGGGGGTAAAGGGCGCTGAGGGGGCTCATCACATAAAGCTCAGCCACGCGCGCGATGAGCCGGACCCGCGCCGCCGCTTCGGGTCCGTGAGGGCGCAGGGCAGGCGCCGGGAAGGCGTCCTCGAGGTATTCGACGATGGTCTCGGACTCCGGGATCGAGACCCCGTCATCCAGCACAAGCACCGGAATCTTCCCCATCGGGTTCAGCGCCAGATATTCGGCGGACTTGATCCCGGCCGCGGGCGGCGCGACGATTTCGATCGGCAGCTTCTTGGCGTAGATGCTGATGCGCACCCGCGCCGCATAAGGCGACAGATCGAGGGAATAGAGTTTCATGGACGGGCCTCAGTCTGTCGCCGTTTTCAACCGGCCTTGTGCATGCGCGTTGGAGACCCTGCAATCGGCAAGGAAGCGCCATCGTGATTGAGCCCCTTCGCATGGGCGTGGCCGGCGCCCTCGGGCGTATGGGCCTTGCTGTGATTGCAGCGATCAAGGCGCGCCCGGATCTCGTGCTGGCCGCCCGCTTCGATCGGGACGGGGCCACGGGCGAGGGGCTGGTTACGCGCGATGAGGCCCTCGAAGCCTCCGAGGTGATCATCGATTTTACCAGGGCTCACGCGTCTGCCGAGCTGGCCAAGGCCGCGGCCGAGCGCGGAGGCTGCGCCCTGGTGATCGGCTCGACCGGGTTCACGCCCGCAGAGGAGCGGATCGTACGCGCCGCCGCCAAGCGGCTTGCGATCGTCAAGTCCGGCAACTTTTCCCTTGGGATCAACATGCTGATCGGCCTGGTCAACCAGGCGGCCCGAGCCCTGCCTGCGGCCGACTACGACATCGAGGTGTTCGAGGCGCACCACAAACGCAAGCTCGACGCGCCCTCGGGGACCGCGCTCATGCTGGGACAGGCCGCCGCGGCCGGCCGCGGTCAGGATCTGGATGCGGTTCGCGCGCCGCCTCGCGAAGGGATGGCGAGCGAGCGCCGGGCGGGAGACATCGGTTTTTCGGTCATGCGCGGCGGCGGCGTTATCGGAGACCACAGTGTGAGCTTCGCCGCCGAGGACGAGATATTGACCTTCAGCCATTCGGCGCGGGATCGGGGCCTGTTCGCTCGCGGCGCTGTCGAAGCGGCCCTATGGGCGGCGGGCCGCCCTCCAGGGCTCTACGACATGCAGGATGTGCTGGGGTTTCTGAAGGGGGAGCCGCCCCATGCCTGATCTGAACGCCCTTGATGCGACCGCGCTTTTGCAGGCGCTCGATGGGCGGCGGATCTCGAGCATCGAACTCCTCGATGCGACCATCGCCCGCAGCCACCAGCTTCAGGGCCGGATCAATTCGGTGGTGCGCGAGGACATCGAGCCGGCGCGCCGCCGGGCGCGAGAGATCGATGAGCGCCGCGCGAACGGCGAGACGTCAGCCCAGATCGGCATGTTGGCCGGCCTGCCCATGACCATCAAGGACTGCCTCGACGTCGCGGCCATGCCGGCGAGCGCTGGCGTTAAACCGTTATTGGACCGCGAGGCGGCCGATGCGGTTTCGGTCGGCCATGCACGCACTGAAGGCGCCCTGATCTGGGCCAAGACCAATGTGCCGGTGATGGCGGGAGACTGGCAGAGCTACAACCCGCTTTATGGAACCACCAACAACCCCTGGGATGTAGAACGCACCCCCGGCGGCTCCTCTGGCGGCGCCGCCGCAGCCCTGGCCACCGGCGTCACCACCCTTGAGATCGGATCGGACATCGGCGGGTCCTTGCGGGTGCCCGCGAGCTTCTGCGGCGTCTACGCCCATAAGCCGACCTATGGTCTCGTGCCTCAGCGGGGTCATGTGCCGCCCATGCCCGGGATGCAGGCGGAGCCGGATCTCAATGTGGTCGGACCGATGGCGCGCTCATCGCGAGACTTGAGGCTGCTGCTCTCGATCCTCGCCGGCGGCACGGTGGCGGCCAAAGCGCCGCCCATGGCTCTGGCCGGCGTGAGGATCGGCCTTTGGCTCGAGGAGCCGGCCTTCATCCTCGACGGCGAGGTGAAGACGGCGATCGAGGCCTTCGTCACCGACCTGATCAGCGACGGGGTGGTGGTCGAGGCGATCGAAAGTCCGGTCGATGGCGCGGCGCTCTATGACGCCTACCTCACCCTCTTGTCGCCCATGATCGCCGCCAGGGCGCCGCCGGGGCGCAAGGCGCTGATGCAGAGCCTGCGCCTGCCCGCCAAGCTTGCCTTGGCCGCGGGCCGCCCTCCCTGGGCGGTGCGGGTGCTTAAGGCGACGGCCAGCCACGCCGACTGGCTCGCCGCCGATGAGGTGCGTGCAAGGCTGGGGCGGGACCTGCGGACCCTGTTCGAGCGCTATGAGGTGATCATCGCGCCCGCGGCGCCGGTGACGGCCTTCCCGCACGACCATAGTCCGATCCCGGGGCGCAAGCTCTTATGCTCAGACAACCGCAAGATCCCCTATGACGCGATGCTCCGTTGGATCGCCCTAGCGACGGTCTGCGGCCTGCCGGCCACCGCCGTTCCCATTGGCCTCTCCGGTCAGGGCCTGCCGATCGGCGTCCAGCTGATCGGGCCGCGGGGCGGGGACAGCAAGACGCTCGCGGTGGCCGAAGCGATCGAGGCCAGGCTTGGCGGCTTTCGGCCGCCGGAGCTTAGCTAGGCGTCGTCAGACGGCCTCTTTGACCAGGTCTTCGAGGCCCTGCTCACGCACCTTGCGATATAAGGTGGAGCGGCCGATGCCGAGACGCCGGGCCACCTCGGTCATATGCCCGGCGTAGATCTCGATCGCCAACTGGATCAGGTCGCGTTCGATCTCCTCAAGGGTCCTTAAGTGCCCACGACCATCGAGGATCCGCACGGGCCCATCATGGGCGGGCGCTGACCCAAAGACTGCGCCCTGATCCTTTGGGCCCTGCGAGGGTTCAAGGTCCGGGTCATGGGTCACGAGCGGGGGAGCCTGAACGCCCGAGATGGCCGGGAAGTCGTGCGGCTGCAGGTAGGGGGCGTCCGCCAGGACGATGGCGCGATAAACCGCGTTCTCGAGTTGGCGAACGTTGCCGGGCCAGTCGTGGGCCTGCAGGAGGGCGAGGGTCTCGGCCGTGGCGGCGACGACGCGCTTGCCTTCCTCGGCGTTGAACCTTCGGATGAAGGCGTCGACCAGGGCCGGCACGTCCTCGCGCCGCTCGCGAAGGGCCGGCGCCTCGATCGGGAAAACATTCAAACGATAAAACAGGTCCTCGCGGAAGGCGCCGCCTTTGACCCGTTCCTGCAGATTGCGGTTGGTGGCGGCGATGATCCGCACATCGACCTTGATCGATCGTTTGGACCCGACCGCGTCGACCTCTTTTTCCTGCAGGGCGCGGAGCAGCTTGACCTGCATATCGAGGGGAAGCTCGCCGACCTCGTCGAGGAAGAGCGTGCCGCCGTTGGCCTCCATGAACTTTCCAAGGTGCTTGTCGTGAGCGCCGGTAAAGGCGCCCTTCTCGTGTCCGAACAGGATGCTCTCAACCAGGTTTTCCGGCAGGGCTCCACAGTTGACGGCCACGAAGGGCTTGCCAGCGCGCTCGGAGGCGCCGTGCACCGCGCGGGCGATCAACTCCTTGCCGACCCCGCTTTCGCCGAGGATCAGGATCGGGATCTGGCTTTTGGCGCCGCGCTCGGCGAGGGTCTTCAGCATGCGGATGGGGGGGGACGCACCCACGATGTCGTCAAAGCCCACATGGCCGGCGGCGCGCTTTTGCAGCCGGTTCACTTCCTTGGTCAGCTGACCCATCTGCAAGGCGTTGCGGATCGACACGATGATGCGCTCGGGGCTCGCCGGCTTGATGAAGAAGTCCTGAGCGCCGGCCTGCATGGCCTGCACCACCACATCGACGCCGCCGGTCGCGGTCAGGACCACGACCGGCGCGCTCAAACCTTCGGCGCGCATGGCCTTTAGAGTCTCGATGCCGGACATGCGCGGCATCACCATATCGAGGATCACAACGTCGGGCATGAGACCGGAGGCCACGCGATCAAGCGCCGCTTCACCGGAATCGGCCTGGGCGACGGCGAAGCCCTCACGCTCTAGGACCGCCTGCATCAAGCGGCGCTGGGTCGGATCATCGTCGACGATCAGAACGGTCTTGGTCATAAGGCGCAACCCACTCCATCTCGGCCGTCCCGGTACAAAGGGCGGCCCGGTCGTGTGTCGTTATGAACCAGAAGACTGAAGGTTCGGTTGAGGAGGCGTCACTCAGGCGTTAACCGCTTCCTTCTCTTCCCATGTCGATCGTCGTTGATCGGCGGGTCCCGCCGGTCCATATCCGCGCCATGACCGCGCACCGTTCCCTATCCATCGCCGAAGCCCTTCCCGTATGGAGCCTCGGCGACCTCTATAGCGGGCGCGATGACCCCAAGATCGAAGCAGACCTTGCTGAGGCTGAACGGCTCATCGCGGAGCTTGCACGGCTCAAAGGCCAGTTCCTGGCCTGCCGAGGCCAGGCCGAGCGCCTCGGCCTGATGATCGCCCAGGGCATATCCTTATATGAGCAGGCGACCAATCTGGTGCTCGCAACCGGCGCCTTCGCCGGGCTCGCGGCCGCTACGGCGCGGGACGATCCCGCCTGGTCCAAGGCCGAGTCCGACCTTCGCGCCCGCCATGCGGCGATCGGGGCGGAGAGCCTTTTTCTGACCCTCGAGATCAACCAGCTCGACGATTGGGAACTTGAGAACGCCCTGAAAAGCGCTCCGGCCGCCGCAAAATGGCGGCCATGGATACGCCGGGTGCGCCTGACCAAGGCGCACGAGCTTTCCCCCGACCTTGAGCGGCTTCTGATCGACAAGGCGCCGGCGGTGTCCAACTGGGTGCGCCTCTACGACGAGACCCTGGCGCGAATGACGGTGGATATCGACGGCGCCAAGCTGACCCTGCCGGAGACGCTGAACCGCCTGTCGGATGTTTCGCCCGAGACCCGCAAACAGGCGGCCGACGCCCTGGCCGGCGCCCTGGCTGCGCAGACGCCGGTCCTGGCCCTGGCCCTCAACACCCTAGCCTTCGAAAAGCAGGTCGAGGACCGCTGGCGCAAATATCCGACGCCTGCCTCGAGCCGTCACATCGCCAACGAGGTCGATGCTGAGGCGGTCGACGCCCTCGTGGCGGCGGTGGTCGAGGCCTATCCGCGCCTGTCTCACCGCTATTATGCGCTCAAGGCCAAGGCCATGGGGCTTGAGGCCCTCGACTACTGGGACCGGAACGCGCCCTTGGATCCAGCGCCCCCGCGGCGTTATTCCTGGAGCGAGGCGCAAGCGGTGGTGCTTGAAAGCTTCGCCGCCGTGACGCCCGCCTTCGCCGATCGCGCCAAGCAGTTCTTCGACCATCCCTGGATCGACGCCTTGCCGCGGCCGGGCAAGCAGTCCGGCGCCTTCTGCCACCCGGTCGCCTCCGACCGCCATCCCTATGTGTTCATGAACTATATGGACGAGCGGCGCGATGTCCTGACCTTGGCCCATGAGCTCGGCCATGCGGTTCACCAGACCCTGGCCGCCCCCCTCGGCACCCTGCTTTCGGACACCCCGCTCACCCTGGCGGAGACCGCGTCCATCTTCGGCGAGGGCCTGGTGTTCGAGCGCCTCCTCTTGGACGCCAAGGGCAAGGCGCGCCGGGCGCTTTTGGCCGGGAAGATCGAGGACGGCCTCAACACGGTGGTGCGCCAGATCGCCTTTCATCAGTTCGAGACGCGGTTTCATGACCTTCGGCGGGGCGGCGAGCTCTCGGCCGAGGACATCGGCAAGCTGTGGCTTGAGGTTCAGGGCGAAAGCCTTGGACCGGCTATCCGGCTGAACCCCGGCTATGAGCACTACTGGAGCTATGTCACCCACTTCGCCCACGCGCCCTTCTATGTCTACGCCTATGCCTTCGGCGATCTTTTGGTGTCGGCCCTGATGGAGAAGCGCCGCGAGGACCCTGAGGCCTTCGCCCCTCTTTACGAGCAGCTTCTCGCCGCGGGCGGTTCAAAGACCTATGTCGAAGCGCTCGCCCCGTTCGGGATGGACCCTCGCAAAAAGAGCTTCTGGGCCGCCGGCGTCACGCGGCTCGAGCGACTGGTCGACGAGTTCCAAGCCCTGGGGTGACACTCAAGGGAGGTTCTGGCGCCTCTCTGGCTAAGGGGAAGGCCGTTCACGCTGATGGGCGAGGGCCCAAGGTGTTCAGGCGATGTCCCTGACGTCTTCCTTGGGGTCCTCTTTGGCGTCCAGCACCGCCTGGAGGGCCTCAAACAGGCGCGCCGCCTGGATCGGCTTGGCGATATGACCGTCCATGCCGCCGGCCAGATAGGTCGCGAGCTGATGGGGCATGGCGTTGGCGGTCAAGGCCAAGATCGAGGTCCGTGGACGGCCGCTTCGCCGCTCGAGGTCCCGAATGGTCCGAGCTGCGCTCAGTCCGTCGATATGGGGCATCTGGATATCCATCAGGATGACGTCCCAGTCGGCCCCCTTCCACGCGTCGATCGCCGCTTGCCCGTCCTCCACCATGACGGGCTCTACTCCGATCTGATGAAGCAGGGTCTGGAGCACGAGGCGATTGATCGAATTGTCTTCCGCCGCCAGAACCCTGAGATCGAGCTCAAGCGCGGCGTCCTCGACGGCCAAAGGCGCGGGCCCCCGGCGTTCCGGACCGACCCTCGTCAGCGGCAAGGTCACGATAAATCGGCTGCCCCGGCCGACTTCACTCTCGACATCGATGCGCCCGCCCATGAGCTCTGCAAGCTGGCGACAGATTGAAAGGCCGAGGCCGGTTCCTCCGAATTGCCGGGTCGTGGACGCATCGACCTGTTGGAAGGCGCCAAAGAGCTTGGCGAGACCCTCTGGGCCGATGCCGATCCCGGTGTCGCGGACCTCGAACACCAGGCCCTCTTCGGCGAACCGGCCGGTGACGCAGATCTCCCCCGTCCTGGTAAATTTCAGCGCGTTGGACATCAGATTGTAGAGGATTTGTCTCAGGCGCGCCGGATCGCCGCGATAGACCCCCCTGGCGGCCTCGATATCGAGGCCGAAGGACAGACCCTTTTCATTCGCGAGCGCAGTAAAGGTCTGGTGCGCGCCGCGGACCACGTCGCCGAGGTCGAACTCGATCTCCTCAAGCTCCAGTTTTCCAGCTTCGATTTTCGAAAGATCGAGAATGTCGTTGAGGATGGCGAGCAAGGCTTCGCCGGACTGCTGGATAACGCTCAGCCGATCGCGCTGGACAGGGGACAACCCATCCTTGGCCATCGCCTGCGCCATGCCGAGGACGCCGTTGAGGGGGGTGCGAATCTCGTGACTCATGGTCGCCAGAAAGGCGCTCTTGGCCTCGCTCCCGGCTTCAGCGGCGTCTCGGGCCTTCGCCAGATGGTCTTTGAGGATTTGGAGCGTCATCCGCTGACGCGTCACATACCAACAGACCGGCACGCTTACGACCAGGGTGATCGGAAGGGTGGTCAGCGGGCTGAATGAATCGATCCCAGGCAGGAAGACGACGTTCACCAGATAGTCAGCCGCGAGGGCTCCGCACACCACGACGAGGACGAGAATGGCCGTGTTCTTGATCGCGCGAAGGAGCATTTTTCTGATGTCCGAAGGATCGGCTCATTCGCTTACGCGCGCATGGTTAACGAGCCGGGCGCCAAAGGCTCCAGACCTCAATGACCAGGCATGGTGTTTCGTCGCACCCGGTCCCTAGGATTTGGGTCTATGGGCTTTTGTCTCAAACCCACGTCGGCGCGCTGCTGGGCCAGAAGACGCTGACCAAGCCTCAATGCGAGGCGACGGCATCCTGTCCCCGATCGATTTCGACATACAGATGGAGCGCCTGGCCGATCCCAAGGGCGAGCGGGTGAAGCTCACGATGTCCGGCAAGTTCCTGCCCTATCGCTACTAAGGTGCAACCGGAAACGATCAGGCGCCCTCGCGCGCCGCCAGCGCCTCCAGCAGAATATCGCGCTCTTGCGGCGTGTTCGCGCCCCGCACGCGCAGATAGGCCTGCGCGTCGCAGGATAGTCGCAAGACGCCGGCTTGCTCAGCGAACCGGGCCATGGGCCAGCCGGCTTCAGCGTCTGGGGGCAAGGACGCCATCTCAAAAACGAGCGGAAAATGCAGCCCTTCGAACGCCGCTCCAGGGGCGGGCGACTGCAACAGGGGCGCAAGGTCCTTGGCCATCAGGGTGGGCGCATCCACGGCCAGCGCCAGGGCGCGCGTGCATCCGGCGGCTCTGAGAAACGCGGCGCCGACGATGACGCCGCCGACAGGGCCGCTCAGCGGCGGGTCCTCGACCACATGCGCCAGGCCATAGTCTCGCGGACCCACCGTCACCACACGGGCCGCACCGACCTGGCGCGCCACATCCGCGACGCGGTCGATCGCACGCACGCCGAGCCAATCCAGTTCGCCCTTGTCGGCGCCCATGCGGCGCGAGGCGCCGCCACTGAGAATCATGGCGCCGAGCGACATGGCCCAAGTCTCGCGTCAATCATGGTGAGATGGTCGGCGTCGACCACTCATCCGAAAGCGGGGGCAGAAGGCCGAATTCCCGCAGCGCCGGTACGAAATTGACATTGTCGTGGCCGTCTCTGCTCAGCTTGATCAGGGCGAAACGCTGCAAATCGGTCAGGGCCGCCCACTGGCTCGCGGTGAGCGGTTCAACGCCAATGGTCACAGCATGGACCCTTAGCGCGTCCGGCGGCCGGCCCACAGCGGCCCACGCCGGATTGGGTTCGATCGGGATGGGCTGGGCCAGGTCGCCCACGCGCCGAGCAATCCGATCGATCAGGTCCAGGCGGTAGCGTTCGACCTGTCCCGCCGTATCGCAGGGCGTGGTCAGCATCTCTGTTCGGTCAGCCAGGGTGAACCGGGACCACTGACGCAGGGAGAGCTTGATGCCGCAGAGGTCGAGCTTGAAGCGCACCGCCATAGGGATGCACCGGAGGCTATCGACGAAGTCCTGCTCGAATGCGAACAGCACCGGCGGCTCCAAAACGATGGTCAGCCTATAGCGCCGTTTCAACTGCGACCTCCGACTGTGGCGAGGGCGGGGTTTGCGGTCATCGCCTCACCGCGGGCTCTGGCTGCGACTGCGCCGATCACCAGCACCACCGGACCGCGCGGCGCTGCGGCGTCGATGACGCCCGGCAGACTAGCCAGGGCGGCCTGCAAAAGCCGCGCGTCGGCGCAGCCTGCGTTCTCGGCCGCTGGGGCCGGGGCGCCTGGCGAGCGGCCGTCCTCAATCAACCGCTTTGAGATCAAGCCTGCGCAGTCGCGGCCCAGATACATCGCCAGGGGGGTTTGTGGATCGTCCGGCCAGCCCTCGGCGACCAGCGCCCCGTCGCGCAGGCGGGTGGTGGCGAAGGTGAGGCGCTGCGCCTCGGCCCGGTGCGTCACGGGAAAGGCGAACTGCGCGCCGGCGGCGCTGGCGGCTGTGACGCCCGGCATGATCTCTACGGCGACGCCGCGCGCCTCCAGAGAGCCGCGCTCCTCGCCCGAGCGGCCGAACACCGAAGGATCGCCGCCCTTCAGGCGCACCACCTTCAGTCCCTTCAGCGCCAGCCGCGCCATCAGGACGTTGATCTCGCCCTTAGTCATACTCGCGCCCCCGCACGTTCACCGGTGAGACTGCGCAGACAAGGGCGCGGGGCCAGATCGAGGATCTCCTGGCCGATCAAGGCCGCGTAGAGGAGGGCGTGCGCGCCTTGGATGGCGGCCAGCGCCCGCACGGTGAGCAGGTCCGCCGCGCCCGGCCCGGCGCCCACGCGCATGACCTTAGGCCGCATGTTTGGCCTTCCGTTTTGCATGGCCCGGGTCTTTGGCCTCTCCATGGACCATCCGCGCGATTTCGGGGCGACATGAACCGCAGTTGCCCCCCGCTCCTGTGGCTGCGGCCACAGCGTCCACGCTTTCTGCGCCGGCCTTTATGGCGGCTGCGATGGTCTTGGCCCCGACCTTGAGGCAGGCGCAGACCAGCGGGCCGACGTCCGCGATGGGAATAGCCGGCCGGCCAGCCAGCAGCACAGCTCGATCCTGGACCGAAATCTCGGCGTCCAAAAAGCGCGCCGCCAGCCAGTCGCGCGGCGGCAGGCGTCCAGACACCGCGATAAACAGCGCGCGTTCCAGCCGGCCCTCACGCATCACCGCGCGGCGCACCGCGCCGGTGGCGGCGTCGTCCAGGCTCAAGATTTCGCCGTTCGCGCCCCGCAGCACGGCGCGAAGCAAGGCCTCCCGTTCGTCCTCGTCGCCCCGTCCCGCAAACTCGTGCAAATGGCAGCCGTCCTGAGGCGTGCGCCGCCAGATCAGCTCCAGGCCTGAAGGCGCTTTAAGGGGCTCGCGCGACAGGTAAAACCCCCGCCAGGTCTCGCGATAGGCGCTCAGCCGCGCCGGCGCGTGCTTGAACTCTGGCTGGCCCGAGACTGGGTCCAAATGAGCGCCGATCAGTGGATTGGACCGACCCTGGGGAGCGAAGGCGTCTGTCCAATGCATGGGCATGAACAGCGAACCGCGCCGCTGTCGGTCGGTCACACGGGCGATGGCCACCGCCTCGCCGTAGGGTGTGCGGACGCGCGCCAACGCGCCGTCCCTGACCCCGAGAGGGTCTGCATCCTGCGGATGCACCTCCACGAAGGGTTCGGGCGCATGGCGGCAAAGATCGGGCGCCAGACCGGTTCGCGTCAGGGTGTGCCAATGGTCGCGCACCCGCCCGGTGTTGAGCGCGAAGGGAAAGCCGCCGTCCGCCGGCTCCGCCGGTCCCCGGGCCTCGACGGGAACCATGCGCGCACGGCCATCGGGGGTTTGAAACCGGCCGTCGGTGAACAACCGCGCCGTGCCGCCCTGTGCGGTGATCGGCCATTGCACCGGCTCAAGCGCCTCGTACTGATCCCCTGTCACCCCGACCAAGGGGCCAAGGTTCAGGATCCGTCCTGTGTTTTCATAGGCGGTCAGGCGCGCGTATTCGTCAAACACCTGGGCTGGGCCGCGCCAATCGAACGCCTCGCCATGGCCCATGGCGGCGGCCACGTCGGCGATGATGCGCCAGTCTGCGCGCGCCCGGCCCGGCGGCGCCATCAACGGCCGTTGACGCGAGATACAGCGCTCCGAATTGGTGACCGTACCGTCCTTCTCGCCCCAGCTCAGGGCCGGTAGCTTTACATGCGCGTAGGCCAGGGTGTCGGTCTCGGCCATGCAGTCGGACACGACCACCAGCGGGCAGCGGGCCAGGGCCTCGCGCACCCGGTCGGCGCGGGGAAGGCTGACGGCGGGATTGGTGGCCATGATCCACACCGCCTTGATGCGGCCGGCGTGGATCGCCTCGAACATCTCGATGGCTTTCAGGCCTGGCTTTTCGGCGACGCGGTCGACGCCCCAGAATCTGGCGACGCGCGCCCGCTCGTCCGGCGCGAAGTCCATATGGGCGGCCAGGGTGTTGGCCATGCCGCCGGTCTCGCGCCCGCCCATGGCGTTGGGCTGACCCGTGATGGAAAAGGGACAGGCGCCCGGCTTGCCGATGCGGCCGGTGGCCAGATGAGCGTTGATGATGGCCGCGCCCTTGGCCACGCCTTGGGCCGACTGGTTGGCGCCCATGGAAAACAGGCTGACGGTGCGCGGGGTTTCGGCGAACCAGCGGTAGAAGACCTCCAAATCCGCTGGGTCGAGGTCGCAGTCCGCCGCGACTGAAGCAATAGAGTGATCGGCTTCAACTAGGCCCAGGACGACTTGATCGAAGCCGCAGACGTGGGCCGACACATAGGCCAGATCCACCGCCCCGCGGCGGAGGAGATCGGCGAGGAGACCGTTCCAAAGGCGCACGTCGCTTTGCGGCGCGAGGGCGAGATGCAGGTCGCAGCCTTCAGCCGTGGCTGTGCGGCGCGGGTCGATCACCACATGGCGCTGACCGCGCGTGCGGGCCGCCTCCATACGCCGAAACAGCACCGGGTGGGTCCAGGCCGCATTATGGCCGCTGAACACCACCAGATCGGCCAGGTCCAGGTCCTCATAGCATCCCGGCGCCAGGTCGGCGCCGAAGGCCTGTTTGTGGGCGGCGACAGCCGAGGCCATGCAGAGCCTGGAATTGGTGTCGATATTGCCCGAGCCGATGTAGCCCTTCATCAGCTTGTTGGCCGCGTAATAGTCCTCGGTCAGCAGTTGGCCCGACACATAGAAGGCCGCCGCGTCCGGCCCGTGTTCGGCGATCACCCGTGAAAAGCCGTTGGCCACGCGCCGGATCGCTGTGGCCCAGTCGACCTCGTGCTTACCGATCATCGGCTCAAGCAGCCGCCCTTCCAACCCGACGGTGGCGCCGAGCGCCGTGCCCTTCGAGCACAGGCGGCCGGTGTTCGCGGGGTGCTGCTCATCGCCTGCGATCGTCAGAGCGCGCGAGGGGATCGCCCGCGCGCTGACGCCGCAGCCCACCCCGCAATAGGGGCAGGTGGTCCGAACGGCGGGTAGGGGGGCCGAGCCGTCGGACATGTTCAATGCGCCGGCCTGGCCGCGCCGAGCAGCACGCGGCCATTGTCCAGGCGCAGGGGCACGCTAGGCGCGCAGCCCTTGCCGCTGTCTGATCCTGTGGGCGCGCCGGTGGCGAGGTCGATGATCCAGTTATGCAGAGGGCAGGTCACCGCATGACCGTGGACGATACCCTGGCTGAGCGGGCCGCCTTTATGCGGACAATGGTCGCGCAGGGCGAAAACCTCCCCGTCGCCGCTGCGGAACACGGCGATGTCGCCCTGGGGCGTCGGCACACGGCGAGCGCCGCGCAGGGGGATGTCGGTCACGGCGCCGACGTCGGTCCATATGATGGAATCTTGGCTCACGACGGTCATGTCCGCTCAGATTCCATCAGGCGGCTGAGCGGCGTGTACTCCTCGCCATGGCGACCGGCCACGCGCTGAGCCCACGGATCGATCCGGTAGTAACGCTGGGAGAAGGAGAAGCGATCGTGCAAGGCTTGGCGCTCGTCGGGGTCCTCCACACGGGCGCGGATTGCGTCCACCCCCACCCGCTCCATCCATTTATAGATGCGCTCGCCATACCAGGCTTCCTCGCGATAGAGCTGGGCGATGGCGCAGATGCTCCACAGCGCTTCGTCTTCACTGGCGACCTTGGTGAGCAGTTCCGTGCCGCGAATATGCAGGCCAGCGGCGCCGCCGATATGGATCTCGTAGCCGGAGTCCACGCAGATCACGCCTATGTCCTTGCAGGTGGATTCCGCGCAGTTGCGCGGACAACCGGACACGCCCAGCTTGACCTTGGCGGGGGTCCAGGACCCCCACATGTACTTCTCCAGCCGCACGCCGAGCCCTGTTGAGTCCTGCGTGCCGAAGCGGCACCAGTCGGAGCCCACGCAGGTCTTCACTGTGCGCAGCGCCTTGCCATAGGCATGGCCAGAGACCATGCCTGCAGCGTTCAGGTCAGACCACACCGCCGGCAGATCGTCCTTCTTGACGCCCAACAGGTCGATGCGCTGGCCGCCGGTGACCTTCACCATAGGGATGGCGAACTTATCCACTACATCAGCGATGGCGCGCAGTTCGTCGGACGAGGTCACTCCGCCCCACATGCGCGGCACCACCGAGTAGGTGCCGTCCTTCTGGATGTTGGCGTGCACCCGTTCGTTGACGAAGCGGCTCTGCTTGTCGTCGCTGTATTCGCCCGGCCAAGCGCAGATCAGGTAGTAATTGAGCGCTGGACGGCAGGCCGCGCAGCCGTCCGGCGTGGTCCATTCCAGGGCTTGCATCACGGCGGGGATCGACTTCAGCGCCTCGGCCACGATCGTGCGGCGCACGGTCTCGTGCGGATGAGCGGTGCATTTGCATACCGGCTTGGGCCCGGTCTGGGCCTTGAAGCTGTCGCCGAGCGCGAGCTTGAGCAGGTGTTCCACCCGCGGCGTGCACGAGCCGCAGGAACCCGACGCCTTGGTCACGGCCCTGACGTCGTCCAGGCTGGTCAGGCCTTGTCCAGCGATCGCGGTCGTGATCTGACCCTTGGATACGCCGTTGCAGCCGCAGATTTCGGCGTCGTCCGCCATGGCCGCAACGGCCGCCTTAGGGTCCAGTCCCCGAAGGCCCTCCGTGACGGCTTGGCCGAACACCAAGGATTCGCGGATGGCGCTGACGTCCTCGCCCGAACGCATCAGCTCGACGTACCAACCGCCGTCCGCCACGTCCCCGAACAGCACAGCGCCGGCCACTTTGCCGTCCTTCAGCACCAGGCGCTTGTAGACCCCGCGTCCGGCGTCGCGGAACACGATGTCCTCGCAGTCCTCTCCGCCGGAGAAGCGCCCGGCGGAGAAGACGTCCACGCCCGACACCTTCAGGCGCGTGGACAGGACCGATCCTTCGTAGGCCGCCGGTCCGTCGGTAAGGGTCTGCGCCAAGGTGCGGCACATGTCCCAGATCGGCGCCACCAGACCGTAGGCTATGCCCCGGTGCTCGGCGCATTCGCCCACCGCAAAGATCGACGGGTCGGAGGTACGCATTTGATCGTCGACCACGACGCCACGATTGACAGCCAGACCGGCGGCCTTGGCCAGGGCGGCATTGGGACGAATGCCCACCGCCATCACGAGGATGTCGCACGGCAAGACCCGGCCATCCTTCAGGCGCAGGCCCGACACCCGGCCATCGGCGCCGAGGATTTCCTCCGACTGGCCGGCCAGCACAGTCTCCACGCCCTTGGCCTTGAGCGCCTCGGCCAGAAGGAAGCCGGCGCTTTCGTCGAGCTGTCGCTCCATCAGCACGTCGGTCAGATGCACGACGGTGGCTTTCATGCCGCGCTTGGCCAGGCCGTAGGCCGCTTCCAACCCCAGAAGGCCGCCGCCGATGACCACCGCCCGGCCGTCGGGCGTTTCGGTCGCCGCAACCATGGCGTCCACGTCGTCCAGGTCGCGAAAGGTGATCACCCCCGCAAGGTCCGACCCCGGCAGGGGCAGCCGCACGGGGTCGGAGCCATTGGCCAGGATCAGCACGTCATAAGCGGCGCACAGCCCGTCCTGCGTGCTCACCGTCTTGGCGGCAGGATCAATGGCGGTGACCTTGCGTCCGGCGTGTAGGGCGATCCCGTTGTCCCGGTACCAGGCCTCGTCGTTGATGACGATGTCATCGAAGGCCTTCTCACCGGCCAGCACCGGCGAGAGCATGATCCGGTTATAGTTCACCCTTGGCTCCGCGCCGAAAATGGTGATCTCGTAGCGATGCGGATCGCGCTTTAGGATGTCCTCCACGGCCCGGCACCCGGCCATGCCATTGCCGATGACAACGAGTTTCTGCTTGGTCATGACCGGGTTTCCTAAATCTAGGCTTGGGCCAGGGCAGGCGCGGACCATGGGGTCCAGCTGACATCGACGTAGACGACGTTCGCGAACAGCGTGGGCCTGCGGCCCGACGTCAGGCGTGTTTTGAGCGACATGCGCGAACCTCCAAAAATGAAAAAACGCCCGCCCGGGTGCGAACCCCAGACGGACGTCGTTGTCCTGGATGAAAGCCCGGCAGCCTCGCCAGGGTGGTCTCTCGACCGCCGCGAAACGTCGTTGCCGCGCGTCGGTTTGATAATGTAGCGGATCGGGCGCGAGCCCAGTCTCGCCTGGCGAAGAGGCCCGCGAATCCGCCGCCATGCCCATCGTAAAGGCACGACGCCCGCCGCCCGGGCGGCGCATCGCACAATGGCGCGGTGGTCTCGGAGAATGAGGAGTGTGCAAGCATCGGCTCAGCGCAGGGCCTTAGACAAGGCTAATTCCAGGATGAAACGGGCAAACCATCCAACGATGCCGATCCGACGATGTTCAATCCTTGCGCAGACAAACGGCGCAGAAGGATTGCCTCTCGATGACCCGGCGATCTCAAGATCAAAAGCGATAGCCGATGCCCGCCGCGACCACTGTGGGGGAGAGGTTCGTGGACGCGTCGATGGCGCCGTTGATGTGGGCGGTGGTGCTGACGAACATCTGTTTGACGTCGACATTGGCGACCCAGTGGGGGCCGAGGACATAGTCGAAGCCGGCGTTGAGCGTCGGGCCGACGTTGTTGTCGAAGCTGATCTTGGTGATGCCGCCGGAGCTGTTGGTGTTGTGATCGTAGAAGAACATCGCCGTGATCCCGACGCCGGCGTAGGGGATGAAGCGGCCATATTGCTGATGATATTGCACGGTGATCGTCGGCGGCAGCACCCAGACGCTGCCGACATCGGCCTTGCCTGCGGGATTGAGCGCCGAGCCTTGGGCTGAAATCTCATGACGAGAGGTGCCGACGATGGCCTCCACGGAAATGTGCGGGGTCACGAAGTAGGAAAAATCGACTTCGGGAATATAGGCGGTGGTCGCATTCACCTGGCCGCCGATATCGGCGATCGAACTTGTGAAATCCTCGGGGATGACGGCGGCGAAGCGGGCGCGCGCCAGGATAGAGCCCGTGTCGTAAAACGGCGCTGGGGTCGCCGGGTCGGCCCAAGCGACGCCGGTTGACAGTAAGGCGCCGAGACCAAGGGCAGCTGCGAGAACTTTGGACATGACGTCTCCTCGCCGGAATCGTCGCGCGATCCGGCCTTTGATTCTGAAAGTGAAAGTGGGGCTTTAGGCGTGGGCTAGTGGAACGGCGACGCGCTCAGCATTTCCCCGGCGACGGCGGCAATGCAGGCTTCCCAGGCGTCGTGGACCTCGGGTGTGAAGTCCTCGCCGAGGCCTTGTTCCAAGGTCGCAATCAAGGCGGCGGCGACCGTGGCATAGTCCTGCGGCTTGACGCCGTAGTTGACATGCCGCCGACCGAGGGCCTGAACCGCCTCGGCGATCTTGTTCCAGTCCCCGACATTGGCCACGGCCACGCTGAGCATGGCCATCAGTTTTTGTCGCTGCTCTGTCATGTCCTCCTTGAAGAGCGAACGCAGATCGGGATCACGCTCGAAGAGATTCTCGTAAAAAAGCCGCGCTGCGACGTCCGCGATGGGCGCCACCTTGGCGAAGCTCGTTTGCACGAGCGTCTGTTGCGTGGGGGTCATGGAAGCCTCCTCTATCTGACCGGCATATAACAAGTATATTAAATACCAGTTTTAGATGGGCAGCTTTTTTGGGCCCCTTCGGCGGAGGGCCATGAAAACTGGCGAGCATTTCGGCAGGTTTTGGATATTTTTTGTGCTGACGCTCAGCTATAACGCAGCTCAAATCTCGTGCCGCGCGAAAGCGGCGGCGTGCGCCGCGCAAGCCGCAATGAGCGGCGTCGCCACTGAGAAACCAAACGGGAGTTTGCCCTGCGCCTCTCACTCTATACGGATTTCTCTCTGCGGCTCTTGATGTACCTCGCCGCCGCCGAGCCCGGGGCTTGGATCACGACGCCCAATGTGGCGAAGGCCTTTGGGATATCCCTCAACCATCTGCAAAAGGCGGTGCAGGGCCTCGTGCGGGCCGGCTATGTCGAGGCGCTTCAGGGCCGCTCGGGCGGGGTGCGACTGGCCCGCGAGCCGGGTTTGATCCGGATCGGCGCCGTCGTCGCGGATCTCGAGGGGGCGGGATGCCTGGTGGATTGCGGACGCGGGCCGTGCCCATTGTCTGGCATGTGTCTTCTGAAACGCGCGCTCGACGCCGCGGAACGGGTGTTCATCAGCGAATTGGACCGTTACACGCTGGCCGATGTGGTCGGGGGCCAGACAGCCATCGGATTGCAGGGATTACTCGCCGTTCGAGCGGCGCGCTGATCAATCGCCGCGGCGTTGATATGGGTTCTGGCTATGTGGATGGACAGCAATCGCGTAATGCTTCGTCTGAGCGCCGCCCCAGTACTCTGAAGATTGCGTCGGCTCGGATGGCTGGCGAAGGTGTGGACCGCTCTCCCGAGGTGCGGACCGCCAGAGGCTTCACGTCCGCCAGCCCCTCCGCCACGAGCGCGGCCCGCGCTTTGTCAGGGTCGATGACCAGGACGCGCATTGCGAATTAGTCTGCCTCGGCGCGTACGATCATCGACAACTCCAGCCTTGAAAACAAAAAAGCGCCCAGCGGGCAGGTTTCACGGCCGATGCTCAATCGGCGCCATTGTGATCGGTCAACTCGCCGCCCAGCACCTTGTAAAGCGTGACGATATTAGAGGCTCCGACAAGCTGGACCGCGATGAGCGACTGCTGGGCGCTGTAATACGTCCGCTGGGCGGTGAGCACATCGAGGTAGCTGTCGGACCCGCGGGCGTAGAGCGCTTCGGCCAGCCGAAGACTTTCCGCCGCCGCCGCGACCTGCGAGCTCTGAGCCCGAAGCCGCTCGGTGATCGTGCCGCGCTGGGCGAGGGCGTCGGCGACCTCGCGAAACGCCGTCTGGATCGCCTTCTCGTATTGAGCGACGTCGATCCGATCCTCGGCCTTGGCGTAGTCGAGGTTGCCCTTGTTGGCGCCGCCGTCGAAGATTGGAACGCTGATCGTCGGCGCGAAACTCCAGATTCCCGACCGGCCGGAGAAGAGACTGCTGACCGACGCGCTCTCCGATCCTCCCGACGCCGTCAGAGAGATCGTTGGAAAGAAGGCGGCCCGCGCCGCGCCGATGTTGGCGTTGGCGCTCCGCAAGGTATGCTCGGCTTCCAGGACGTCTGGACGTTGCAGCAAAATTCGCGAGTCCAGCGCGCCGGGCACGGCGCCAAGGCGGAAGGCCGCATCATCGACCCCGCTGGGGAGGTTTTCCGGATCGACCGGGGCGCCGACAACGAGGTCGAGAGCGTTCTGGTCTTGCGCGACTAGGGTTGTGTAACGGGCCACGTCGTCCTTGGCCTGCTCGACGATGGTCTGCGCGCTGCTGACGTCCAACTGCGAGGCGAGCCCTCCGGCAAGGCGGCGTCGCGCGAGGTCGAAGTTGGCCTCGGCGCTGGTCACCGTCGCTTTTGCTACGGCCAAAAGAGAGGTGTCAGACGCCAAGGTCAGATAGTCGGTTGCGACCTCTGCAACGAGGCTGATCTGTGTGCTCCGCCGCGCCTCCTCGGTGGCCAGGTAAGTCTGCAGCGCCGCCTTGGTCAGGCTGCGTACCCGGCCGAACAGGTCCAGTTCATAGGCTGTCGTGCCAACGCTCGTGGAATAGGTCGTCGAGTTGGCATATTCGCTGCCAAACGAGGCCGGTAAGCCCGTGTAGTCGCGCCCTGTGCTGGCGCCCACGGAAGCGTCGAGGGTGGGCAAGAGCGCGGCGCGCTGGACCCGGTAGAGCGACCTGGAGGCCTGGATCTGGGCGATGGCCACCCGAAGGTCGCGGCTGTTGGCCAGGGCCTGTTCGATAACCCGCTGGAGCCTGGAGTCGGGAAACACTTGGCGCCAGTCGGCGACGGGGACGTCCGTGGGCGCGCCGTAGGCCGGCCCCGTGGGCAAAGCCACAGGGACCAGCGGCGCGGGCCGCATGTATGCGGGCTCCAGGGTGCAGCCGGCCAGCAGAGCCGCCGTGATGGCGAGGGCGAGCGTTCGGACGGTCACGATGTCGCCTCCGCCCCGGCCGCGCCCCGGTCATCTGGCTTCTTCTTGCGCAAGCCCCCTCGGACGGCGACGAAGAAAAACGGCACCAGGAAGATGGCCAGAACGGTCGCGGTGAACATTCCGCCGATCACGCCCGTGCCGATGTCGTTCTGGCCGCCGGCCCCCGCGCCGGTGGAGATGGCCAGGGGCGCCACGCCGACGATGAAGGCGATGGACGTCATCA
>Ga0116231_10006905_pt1 | contig 21244 bp, 16 predicted proteins | sample S1TSphgellanicum_2_FD_89695 | JGI IMG/M metagenome (GOLD analysis project Ga0116231, IMG submission 89695) | Host-associated microbial communities from peat moss isolated from Minnesota, USA - S1T2_Fd - Sphagnum magellanicum MG | ecosystem: Host-associated > Plants > Peat moss > Unclassified...
CTTCCTTAGGTGTTGTCCCCTATTAGACTGCAACACATAAATCTGGGCAAATATATTGGAACACTAATTTGGAAAACCACATAAGGCATGTAATATGACTTGGGTATAATCTGTATATTATTTAAAACAAATTTGACATAAATAAACTAGACAAAAACTAAGGTGATGTATGCAATACATATTCAAGTATGCTTTAAATACAATTTACATACAGTTTAAATACAACCATTATACATAACCAGTAATATATGGGTACATCTTAGTATGTACCCATATAATAATGAGTAAAATACATTCAATACACAATTATGGACCCCTTATGCCTAAAATATGTATAATACATTTGGAATACTCACAGGGCTATGACTCATTTGGTGACATTTGCAACTAATGGTAGGTAGAGGGGTCTTCTTGGATGGAAATTATATTGAAAACTATCCAAATGAAAGGATGAAAAAATCCATTAGTCGTAAGTTAGTCATAGAGTAGTTGCAAGCGGCTTCAAATGCAAAAAGTAGTTGTAGATATAACTAACAATAGTTGTAAATGTCAAATAGTCGCAACTAGTCGCAAATTTGTTGGTTACAAAATCCTAGTTTTCTTCTAGTGATTATATCATATTGTAAGACTTTCACTAGTACAACTTGCCTATTGTCATGACTTGCAATTTGTTTAAACTCTTTTGCCAACAAATTGATAATCTTAAGAGAAATCTTATTGACATCCCTAGGAGCCAACAATTCAAATGGGTTTGACTCAAGAGTATTACAAATAACATCTCAAGACCTTTCATTAATTTCTCTTAGTCTTGCTCTCCATTCTTGTTAGCAAACCCTAGTGTCTTTTCTAGCATTGGTTGCATTTGTAGCTTTTGTTTTTGCTAGTTCAGTAGCTCTTGCAACTATTCTTTCTACTTGTTGGGCCTTGACAACTAGCCTCGGTCTATGGTTTCTTCGCTTGTTATTAGAATTGCCCATTTTCGCTAATAATTAGACCTACCAACATCATAACAAAGGTCAAAATGTGATGACCTTGAAACTTAACATGTTAATCATTAGCCTACACAAGCCCATCCAACAAGCCTTAATCTTTAACAACTTTTTTCCAATTCTAATGTCCCTAAAATCACAAATGCAAACCTAAATAGAAATTTGTTTTGTTACACTACATGAAAACTGAACATAAATTAATTCTTATTTCTAAGTCTTAAATATATACAAAGAGTAAAATTACCAACATCTTAGCAAATTGCCAACAATTAACAAATGTTGTGATTAATCTTCATATAACACTAGTCTTGAACAAATTGATATCTATGCCTCTTTCCTAATATTACACATATTCAAATAGTCAAAAATAAATATTGAGGTGCCATGGGTACATAATCTTATAGAACATTAGTATATACACATATTCTAAAAATAAAGAGATTATTGCATAGTACATAGGTCCATGTATCTAAAGTACAAAGATTATATTAAGATGTACGTAGACATGAATAGAATGTATAAGGTCAGATGTCAAACGCATCTCAAGTGTACAAATGTATATAATGATACTCAACTACAAACATGTATACCCACAATACATGGACATACACACAGTGCCCATGGCCAAATACCTCTCAAGTGTACTAACCATATGTGATGGAGATGACTAACTATACTTTCAAGTGCATATGTGTATATTTGTAACATGTGTACATACATAGATTGTGCATGGTCATATATACCATGGGTTCAAATGTACTGGCTATATAATGAAGTTGACATATATTACATTATCAAGTACATACACATACATTTGTAATACATGGACATACACAAAATGTACAAGGTCACACACATCATGTACATCAAATGCAAATATTAAGTTATGGAGATGACAAAGTCATATTTTTCAAGTACCTACACACATACATTATGCACAAGGTCATACATGAGAATGGATATAAATAATATGGAAAGTGAATGTATGTAGGACTATATTGAAAGGACACAATATTTTGACAATACATAATAGGGATGTACAGAAATCATAGTCACAACATGTGCAAGTTGTGGAGTGATTATCCCCATCATGGTAATAACATGATACATGATGTCATAGAGAACATCACAATGACTATTCAAAAGTATATAATGTCATTTGATTTGAGTCTTCAAAATGATGATTTGTTTAATCACCATATCAAGATATTCAAAATAACTATAACGAATCAAAAAATGACAAATCATATAAACATGGTATTGAGGTGAAATCGTTACCACATATTGCCTTTGACAATGTCATGTTTGATCAATTCCCAACATATCACAATAGGTCACCTATGCACAAAAACCAAAACCTTTAAGTATCACAAAATTAGAACCTAAGTATCACAACATCACATATGGTAATCACTAAAACTCTTCAATCTAGCAATGCAACTTTGTATCATTAATACCTTGAGTTTCCCACCACTATTGAATATTATTGTGGTAAATGAAAACTCACATGAGGGGCACATACCACATACTTACTATTGAAACCTTTAAACTATGAACTATGAATTCTAAAATTTGAAGATCTTTCTATTCCATTTGGATCTAGCCCCAGAAAAAGAATAAATTTTGCCATGTGTAAGTCAAATGGCAAGGGGGTTGGGAAATAAACAAGTACTAAACCCGTTGTCTTAAAGATGTAGGAACTTAATAATTCAATACCCTAGTAGACATGCATGACCTCTAGAGCACCATTGCAATCAAGGAGGTCATCCTTTAGCATAAACCATTAAAATTGATTAAGCCAACTAAAGTTGCCCTTGAGGAAAAAAATATAAGAAGGTCTTCAAATCACACAAATTTTGACAAGAAATTAAGTTATCCTAAGATGCACTTCAACTTGGAAATAGACCTACCCATTTTAACCAATATTTAATAATTTTTTTTCTACTTCAGATGGGTTCCTTTCATTCTCCCCTACCATATATGGGTGGAAGGTGTGGTATTTCATATGATGGCAAGACATGTAAAGAGATCAACTTCTCCTACCGGTGTGGCGATCATGTCCAACATCTTACCTAAAGTTGTTTGGTAATCCACCTGCAATTTATAAAGACATTTCGTGCATAACCTTGGCTTACGAAATACTTATAATCAATATTTTTATTAAACATAACCATTATAATTCAGGATAATTTCACCCAAAAAATCACATTTCGTTTGCATTGACACCCAAGAATGTCGATAGACCAAAAGCTAATGTATGGCCTATCAAGTAAACATATCTCTGTATGATTGAGAAATTCTCTATGCATTACTAACTAATGCCATAACATCCCCATACTTGGCTTCTAGAAAATGCAAGGGAATAAATGGAATTTTCAATTGTTATCCTACACTTTCTTAAATTGTTCAACATATTGAAAGATGGTCCAGATAGATGAATCCAAAGTCATGCACTTTGTAATTCTTTTTTAACAAATTGCTTCCTCACATTCTATAAATTTCAAAAAAACAATGCAAATCAAGAACACAAAAACAAAGTGCAAAACAAAGGTTTGGTAAGTAGGAACAAAAGAATGATAATCCTTACCTTGATGGATATGAAGTGGAATCACATCAGTGATTGAAAATTGTTCCCAAGCTCTCATGTCTATAATGGAAAAAACAATCAATGTGTTTGCATGCATAAAAGTCTAAAACATGTATAAGTTACAACTAGATTCCCAAACTCTCAACTATCCCCCAATGAATAATGTTCAAACCTGTATTTGACGCGCTCCCAAGTCCCAAGTTAGCCCCAAGTTGGGATTAAGTCATTCAAATTGCGGAATTTTTGGACTTAGGGCATGCTCCCAGCTTCCATCACTAAAGGGGGGGTGAGAGGGGCGTGTTGAAAGCTCCGAGATAGATTAGGAAGAGAGACAAGTTTATTCAATTACACGGTCCTGCATCCAAATCCAACCAACAAGTTGGTTAGAACTCATTTTGCACCCTTTTGGTGTTGGGACAAGCCACGGGCTACCTTGGACTCACTTGACTCACCACGGCCCGGACTCGGGGGAAGCCACCACCTTCCCCCATATAGTATTCTCTGCAGCTCTCCACCACACTTGCATCCAAATGGCTCTTTTTCCTGGGACTCCCAAAGTGGAGTCCCGAAATTATCCCGGTTTGGATTCCCGGGACTTTGGACGCTCATAACTACTCACCCCAAACTCAGATCCGGACAAGGTCTTAAATAAAGTTGTAGCTCTCCTCGAGATCTTTCTAATAGTGTGTTGTACGTCACCTGCACGCACCGGAATCCGGTCGATTCCCGACTTTTAGTGGTCGGGAGTCAAATTGCCAGTTTGACTCCCGACCCTTCTTTCGACCATAACTTGTGTTGCAAATGTCCAAATGGCTCATGCAAGGCCATTTTGGACATCTACACTTCAAGACCTTTCCAATGGTATAAATAACGCCTCAACGCGAGGTGTTTTGACCCTTGCAATTGCGCTCTGAGTTTTCGAGAGTCCCGGAGGACTCCCAAGTCCCATTTTTGGAAATGTGAGTGGCGACCTCACAACTCCCTCAAAGTGGGGTTGCGACAGTATTTATCAATGTCATTTCAAATAGAAGAAAATTTTGCAAAGATTTTGTAAGTGTTTATTTTATATTGAATTCAACCATACTACCACATTATATCAATCTACTTGATAAATCCATAATGGATGGGGTGTCCTAGACATACATGTGCCAAGACCCATTCCTCTCTAAGCAATAATTTTCATTCATGACCCTTTAATAACACTACCTCCAAAAGTTTTATGTTGCCTTACAAATTATAAATCCACAGTATCTTGTCATTGAAAAGAAAATTCATGTTTTTTGGAGTTAAATATGGACAAAAGAAAAAGATAATGTTGATGGGTGTATGCAAAACATAATGGCTCATACAAGTCTACTACAAGTCCAAAAAAAATGTTCAAATGGAGAAGCTCCAACATGGTGATCTATATAACAAAGATAACAAGTTCAAATTATGTCATAATGAAGTGTTCAAACAAAAAAAAAAAGCTCCAAAAATTACTTGATGTGTTTGTTTAAAGGTTGAAAAGGAATTTGAATGAGAATGTTACCATGATCATCTTAGATAACTAGTAGATTCATGAAGATCAAATTTGACAATACTTGAAGTTATAGTTTTACAAATCCCAACTTGTGCTATTGGTTCAGAGTTGTAGCATCATGCCATTCATCAGCCCACTTGCATTAGAGGGTTTTGTTGGTATGTGGTGTACAAAATGTTGACTACTTTTATACTGCCACTGCACCACACGACCAAAAACAAACAACTAGGGTTAATGTTCACATGATTTAAACCAATGTTCATGTTAAACTCAAATGTATCAAATATCAGTTAGGGATGTCAAGCCTTTGGATGAGTTGTAACATGATTTACAATGAACTCATGTCTTGTATTTGATGCAACTCATCAAGGGGCTTAGAAACAAAACTAGGTGCGATTGCAACCAGAAGACATGATTACAATTATAAAACCTTAACTACCCTTGCAACTAGTTGATGGACTTATCAAAAGAAAGTCCAAATTGAATATTGTTTCCCAAGCTCAGTGGCCTATCTTACTACAACATTGTGAATTCCTAATTAATTCAACAACAATGCAGTGTCAATCAACATCTAAGAACATGTAGTAGCTCCCAAATATAATATGTTTTCACTTTCACTTCTATCCAACATGTTCCTTTTCCACTTGCTCCTTTGATTGTTTATCTTGTTGTTCAAAATGTGAAACAAGGCAACACAATTTGCTATGGATTCATTCCCCACTATTGTCTATTAATTTTTTCCAAGCAATGTTATAAAGATGCATGTTTTGCAATAATTCAAATCAATCCTTCCATGGTGTAACTTTTAGTATATGGGGCCAAATGATTTTCAAAATCATGTCATTAGGCATAACTCTTGAGTACTGCCCCATTCCAAGTTATTGCACATTCCTTGGTTTTAGTTTTAAGCCATGGTTCCTTCCTACATTAGGCATGTTAGATAGTTTAATACCCACAAGCCATAGTCACTTTGGAGTGTTAATTACACAAATAGATGCACACCATAACAACACATTGATTCATGACTAGTTACCTAAATGTAGATCTTGCACAACACAATTTTTGTTTAATGGACTGCACTGCACATCACATTTCTAGATGTATGCATTAAAAATTAGACAAAACAAGAAGCAATTTTCTTCACATTTTGAACAAGATAAACAATTGAAACATAATCGCTTTCACAAAGTTCAACAAACAAAAATGAATGGAAGACTAACATACAGTTTTTGCAAGTACTACATCGGTCTAAGACGACATATATGAACAAAGAGTTTGCTGCAACTTGTTGCCAATAGCACATTCTAAAGTAGATCAAGTTGTAGCGCACAAGTTGTAGCACACTCTAAAGTAGATCAAGTTGTAGCGCACAAGTTGTAGCACACTTATTGCCAACCTCTTCAAACACTCTACCCTTGTTTAGTTATATGTTAATCATGTAGTGCAAACAATTAATGTTGCAGCTAATTGCCAACTCTTAAAAAACTTTGAGAAGAACATTCCTTAGATACATGCCAATTAGGTAATGCAAATTCAACTAGCTCTAGATATAACATTGCCTTTCATTAGACATGATTGTTTAATTGATATGGTGTTTTAGGTTGAATTGCAGAAGTGCAATACATAACAAACTAGGGAACTTTGACGGAAAGAATTGAAACAAGTAAATCTAGATTGGAAACACAATGGAGAGGTTCAAACATTGCCTTAAAGGTTGATCTTTCATTGGATTTATAGAGTATGCATTCATGTGTCACATTTACCAACGAACATCTACCATTATGCAATTTATTACAATGTTACAAAAACTAATGCCACCCTTTTTGTTTTGGAGGTTTTTTTTTATCAAATGGTCCAATTCAAAAGAATCTAACTATTGTTGTACACATGGTGTATATCAATACATTTCGAACCATTTACATAATTTTAGAAGCATTTTTTTTCTTTTCAATTATAATTTTAAAGAAAACATAGTTTGAATTTTTGAAGCAAAACCTCCAACACAATTCTTCTTACCTTTCAAATGAAATAATATTTCAATAATCTTTTTAATTTTCACACACTTATAATTGTTTGACATAAAAATTTCATTCAAGGGGCTTTTGTAAAATCATATGAATGGCACTTGTCATTTATAATTGAAATGGTATAATCATCTCATATTCAATGTGTATGCAAATTTTCATAAAATTTTGCAATCATTTAATTTAGTTTTGGAGTATATTTTCAATTTGGAATACATTGATACAAGTATAATTTTTTCACAAATTATTCTACTAAATCATTTAATATCAATTGATAAATATGATCTATTTTTCAATCTTATTATTTGGGTTTTGAATTACCGTATTCCAAGTACAATTTGTAAAAAGTCCTTTCAATATTAACTTGGTGGAAGTCCAAAAATACACTGTTTTGAAAAACAATATTTGTGACAACCTTTGGACACCATCGTGTGCTTTCACTCTACAAACATCATCTAAGTTTGTCACACTTGAAAGGCCCTTTGATTCATAATGCATGATAGGAATGCCAAGGTGGAGGACCTATGTCACTACCACCATTTGCTCGCCTTCCTTACAAAATAGTGGCAACCTAGGAGTTCATTACTTTGTGAATCCTTAGAGACCTCTGTAATGCCCTCTACCACTAGTACATTAAGGAAAGCTGGATGTAACATTATGCATCTTGTCTTCACCTTCAAGGGAGTCTTTACAACAAATTCTAATTTGTTCACCCATCAAACCTTGATTTCTCCACAAAACCTTTCAATACAAGAACAATTACATGTTACTTAAATCAAATCAAAATTTAAGGATAAAAAAGAAAAGGATTCATTACTTACGTTTTCAACTTGAGGTTATAGGAATCCGTGGTGCTTCGCCTTTTTTTTACTTGCACCTACCAAGAGTGCAAGAGGACTTTGAATCATTTTGCCTTTGGGTGGTTTGAAGGCGGCTTTGGGTAATTCTAGAATCTTTTGAACGTTAGGCTTGAATGTATTTTTGTTTGTTACATGCCTATGTGTATTACCCCTAGACCAAGGAGGAAAGGATTTTATTATAATCTTTTCCCCTTGTTTTGGGCCAATAGTGTACCTTTCGACTAGGAAGGAGTTCTTAAATTTTTTCACTTACCTCCAAGATATAAATCATCTTCCTCCTCCTTGCCCTTTATTTCCACTAATGCACCATTTCTTTTCGCCTTCTAATCCTCCTACATTCTCCCCCCCCCCACAATAAGACAATCAGATGATTTGCCAGAATCATGATCACTTCCATCCATGGGATCCAAGAATTGGGTGTCTCCAAGCATTTTCGGTCATATAGGATGTTATGTTGTAAGGTCATCCCCCTCCAACACCTAATCCATTATTTCTTTCATCCCTTTACTTCCAACCTCCTAACACAAAGGGGAAAATTCTAATTGATCATAATCATAATTCGCCAAGACAATGGCAGGAGTTGGAGGACTAGTTACATCAAGCGTTGGATTAGCCTCATGCACACCACCTAAACTAGGAGCCATTGCCTCCTCTTGTGGATTAACCTCGTGCACTCCACCTAAATTATGAGCCATTGCCTCCTCTTGTGGATTAACCTCATGCACACCACTTACACCAAGAGCCATTGCTTCATCCTACATAGGAGAGATCACAAGTTCCATACCTTTTACTTTTCCTTCTTTTATGCCATCACCTTCAATTTCTCCCCCTTCATTACTGCCCACACACATGTCATGGTCTAGAAGTAATGTAGTGGGAATGGTCTTTAGTGCCAAAGGGGATGGAAGACAAGGTAACAAGTGTTGGCACAAGTATATTAATTAACTCTTGAGAGCAAATGTTTATTTAATGCCTACAAGAGTTGCTCATACAAGGCTCATGGAACACTCTCTAGGTGGTAATTCTTGGTGTTGCTTACTTTGCAACATGGCCTTGATCTCTCGCATAGACTCCATTAGGGATTCCACTTTTGCCATCCCAACCACCAAGGAATCGACCTTTGCTTCAATGGTTGCCTTCTACTTTGCATTTAATGGAGGTTTTGGCTCCATCTTCACCTTTTTAATCATAGGGTGTTGCCATATGCTTTGTTGTTCACCACAATTAATCACACACCCATGTTAATGTGTTCCATAATATCCCGATTATACACTAGAATTACACCCGAGTCTACTTCATTCCACTCAATCCTTCCATTGGGTTTTTTCCATTTGATTTACATTCATTAGTTCCACATCACTTCATTAGACTTACACCCACATTCACTTGATTCCACTCAACTCTTTTCACTTTCATTTCATTAGGGTTAAACCTCATTCCACTCAAGTTCATCCACTTTCATTGAACATTAGAGTTACACCACATTCACCTGATTCCATTCAAGTCCTTTCATTTTCACTTCATCTCATTTCAATCATGACTTTCATTCTCATTTCACTAGTACACTTCAATATTACCCATTTGATTTTAATCTAATTGTTTTCCATTTCAACTCCACTTTAACTACACCTATTTCATATTCATTCCATTTTAATATAAGTGGGTTCCATTAGATCCGTATTCCATTGGATTTTTACATTGATTCCACCTAAGTTGGGACATTTGCCTGCCTTACGTGCTTTGTTGATGCCCCTACTTTGGCTATCTCTTGTGGATTTGTGTGGCTATCAAGTGTTCTTCACGTTGAAGCTTACATCACATTATACAATGCATATGTACAATTTCATTATTCGCACAATGGTGGAAACAAATGGGTACTGGGGCATATATTATGTCTATGGGTTTACATGTAGCCTTATTTATGTCAAACATTGAATTCCATGAACAATTTCACAAATTCTATAATCTAATTATAACATTATTCTACTTCTAAAGACATGCTACAAGCAAAGGACATTCACCCCATTTTCCAAGGATTGCTCACCATCACGCAAACCTCTTGCATCCGCCATTCTCATATTTAACAAGTGGAGTTTTCTAATATTTCAACAATGAGTTCCATGCATGGATGTGGCAACCTTTTGGCCTAGCTACATCCCTTCTTACCTTCCAAAGTCGCCTCCATTTCTACATTGTAAAATTGAGGTGTTCTTGCATAATATTTTTCCATGGCGTCAGGTTTCAATGGTGGGTCAATGATAAAAAAAACTTGGCAAGGTTAACATGAATAGCCTCCCATTGTTTTAGTGTGTAATGTTAGATTACAAACATACACATCCAAATGTGAATATGCCATTCCTCACACCTTTTGCTACCAATATGTCCTCGGTTTCATTTGTGGGGATTTTCACATTACTAAGAAAATTGGCTTTTTTTACTAGCAAATTTAGTAAAAAACTACCCAATGTGAACAGGGGTCAAAAAGACCACTCCATCATTTTGGACAAGTTGATTTCAACATGTCCACTATGACTAGGGTGGTTTTTTTTATTGGCAAAGTATGGACCATTTGTGTCACAACCTAGCCTTGGAGTCGCAACCAAGGCCGACCCTAAAGCAAGGGCTTGCAAAGGTGTGGGCCAAGAGTGAACCTAGGAGTCACATTTCATGCTCCCGGGAGTGTAAGGTGTGAGGGAATGAACCCCCACATTCCCAAATGAGCTCCCACTTTGGGAGTTGGAGTCCTAATGGATTCTCGAATCTTCAAAGGATGATTACAGGGGTCAAAACTCACTGGATTGAAAGGATCTTTATATCATTAGAAAAGCTCTCAGAATGTAGATGTCTAAAATGGGATTAGATGACCCATTTGGGTTTTTAAAACATAAGTTATGGCCAAAAGAAGGGTCAAGAGTCAAATTGGTAATTTGACTCCCAACCACTAAAAGTCAGGAATTGCCCTTATTTCCTTGTGTGCAAGTGGTGTGCTACACACCTCCAGAAAGATCTTGACAAAGGATACAACTTTACTTTAGACCTCATCTTGATAGGAGGTTTACAAAAGAAGTTATGAGCCTCCAAAGTCACAAGAGTCCCAATTTCGAGAATTTTGGGACTCCAACTTGAGAGTCCTGAGACAAAATGACATTTGAATACTAGCCTTGTGGCCAAGCACAAAGAATACTTTAAGGGGGAAGGTGGTGGCTTCCCTCAAGTTTGGGCTGTGGTGAATCTTATGAGTCCATGGTTGCCCGTGGCTCGTCCGTGCACCAAAAGTGCTACAATTATGCACTAACCAATTTATTGTTTAATTTATGCAAGTCCGTGTGAGTAATTGAATTGCTTGTCATTCTTCCTAGTCCCCATACCAGAGTTCCAACACGCCCCTCTACTCTCAAATGTTATGAGCCAGGGAGCATGCCCCAATTCTATCCTTCCGATGTTTTCCCATTTAGACTCGCAGTTAGGTCTACTAAGGAGTTTAGGGGTGTGTCATTTTGATTGGTCAATTTTTTTTGCTTGTATCAAAAAAAATTGTGGCAGGTAGGTAGGTAGGTCATAAAAAGGCAAGTAGGTGGTAGCCTAACCTAGTTTACCCTATCTTATTTGACCTACTTTAACTTAACTTAGCATATCCTACTTAGCCTACCTTACTTACCTTAGCCCCTTAAGCATGTACATAGGTTATAATGTTAGGAATTGAACCCTTGACCTCCTCAATGATAAATCAAGTTCTTAACCAATGGACCACACCATTAAAAGGTGTTCGATTTTTATCAATTTTTTTGTTTCACATGTTTATTTTGACACATCATTACAAATTAAAACTATGAAATATGAAGGTAGGTAGGTTCTAGAAGATAGGTGGGTGGGTAAATAGGTAGGTAGGTAGGTGGTGAGTGAGTAGGTAAGTAGGTGGGTGGGCAGGCAAGCGGGTGGGTAAGTAAATAGGCAAGTGGGTGGATAGGTAGTATGTATGTAGGTAGGCGGGTGGGTATGTAAGTAGGCACGTGTGGGTAGGTAGGTAGGTTGTACATCCATGTAAGTGGGTGGGTGGGTAACTAGGTAGGTAGGTAGTTAATATGTAAGTGGGTTATAGGTGGGTGGATAGGTAGGTAGGTAGGTAGTTAATATGCAGGTGGGTGGGTGGGTGAATAGGTAGGTAAGTAGGTAGGTAGGTAATTTGTAGGTAGGTTATAGGTGGGTGGAGAAGTAGGTAGCTTAGGTAGTTAATACATCTAGGTAGGTGGGTGGGTGGGTGGGTGGGTAGGTAAGTAAGTAATTAATAAGTAGGAAGGTTATAGGGGGGTGGATAGGCAGGTAAATAGGTAGCTAGTTAATACATTTAAGTAGGTACGCAGGTAGTATGTAGGTAGGTATTACATCTAGGTATGTGGGTGGGTTGGTAAGTAAGTATTACATTTAGGTAAGTGAATGGCATTACTAAAAATTCTATCATTTACAACTAGTCCTTATGTGACGAGGTGTAACCAAATGTCACATGCGATTACAAATGATTGCCTATGCAATTACTTTTCAAATTTGGATGAGGTTTAGTCTTCTTTTCAATTAGGTTGTGACTAAGACCTATTTCATCCTTAAATTGTGTTATTTTTTATAATGTCTTTGTATTTTTTACAACATTGTATATACATTTAGTTGCAAATGTAACCAAGATAGTCACATGCTAATTGTATAAAGTATTTAGGCTACCTAGTTAACAAGGACATACCTATATATATATATACCTATAAGCTTAAGCCACATGGTACCTAACCTAGGTTTGGTGACATGTGCCATTGTTTACATCTACATATAGGCCTAAACATGACATTTGGAACATAGGTTAGGCCTAGGCCATACCACATGGCATTTATGTTAGGCCTAAGCCATGCCACATGGCATTTAACCTAGCCTAGGTTAAAACATGCCATATGGCACTTAAGCTAAGTTAAGACATGCCATGTGGCACTTAGGCTAGGCTACAACATGCTAAATGGCACCTAAGCTAGGATAGGACACGCTGTGTGGCATTTAGGCTAGTCTTATGCCATGCCACGCATCACTTAGGCTAAGCTACACCATGCCACGTGGCACATATGTTAGGCCTAGCCATGCCATATGGCATCTAGGCTAAGCCTACCACATGGCACATATGCTAGGTCTAGGACATGCCATATGGCAACTAGGCAAGGCTTAGGCCATGGCACATATGCTAGGTCTAGGACATGCCATATGGCAATTAAGCAAGGCTTAGACCATGCCATGTGGTAATTACATATGACATGTCACATGGCACCTAGGCTATGTTAAGACATGCCACATAGGACATAGGCTAGGTTTAAGCCATGCCATGTGGCACCTAATTAATTTTATTTTCCATGCCACATGGTAACATGATCAAACTAGGTGCCACATCATAAAATGTGTTAATTTATAAGCTAGGTGAAAAGTTGTAAGTTAGGTTAGAAGTAGTAGGTTAGGCTAGGTAGTCATTAGTAGCCCAAATAATTGCACGATTAGTTACAACTAGGTTACAACTACAAAGTTAATCCCATATGTTTTGCTTCTCATTTTAGTTTTGTCAACTACATAAGGAGGTGCCTTAGGAGCACAATGTACAAATTAAAAATGCAATTGTATTTTTGGATGAACCAATAAAAAAGGCTCAACTTTAATTAAACCCAAAAAGAAATATGGTATTTTTAATAAATGTTGTGTGGCTTAAATTTGGGCCTAGCTTAAATGGCATAGCTTTAGACCTAGCCTACATGCCATGTGGCCTTAGTCTAGGCCTCGCCTAGGTGTTCACCTAAGAAAGGCCTAAAAGTGGCACATGGCATATGTCTACACCTAGGTGCCACATGGCATGTGTGGACGTAAATAAAATAAGTGCCATGTGGCACCTAGGTTTAAACATATGCCACGTGGCTTATGTTTGAACCTATGTGCCATGTGGCATATGTAAAATGGGTGCCATGTGGCAAAATGTAATTGGTCACTAATATAGTTATAATTTTAATTACAAAATCATTCATGTATACATTATACAGTGGTCATATACATATTTGATGAAAAAATATTTCATTTGTCACATGTGACTTGTCGTGTGCTACTACAACTAATTTAATTGCAAATGTTGTTTGCAACTAAAAACTAGTTGCAAATGATAGTTGCATGTGACAATATTTCTATTAATGTGGGTTGGTAAATAGGTAATACATTTAAGTAGGTGGGTGGGTTGGTAGGTAGGTAGGTAGGTAGGTTGTAAGTTGTAAGTGAGAGGTAGGAAGTAGGTATGTAATAGGCATAATGTGTCCGATTTGACTAGAGGACATTGGTCATTTTGATTAATGATGTCAATTTCTTATGTTCAATTTGACTAGATGTGCCATTTGACAAAAACCCATTGACCATTTTGACTAAGGTTGTATAACTTGACTAGATGTATTGGTCAAATAAATCACTCTAATCAAGTTGATTGATCAAAAAATTCATGTTTTGGGGCTTTAGTCAAAATGGACATATCCATTAATAAAAATGGACTAGTTAGTCAAATTGGACCATTTGAAAAATCATTTTTTTAATAGTGTCACAAGTGTAGGTTGCCTAAAGGCCACAACCTACTTCAACTCCTTTTGCAATTCTCCATGGAATTTCCTTAAAAAATTTCTCCGCATATGAGTGGACATTGAGCCTTCTTGTGGGAACCCTATGTGTGAACTAGGGTATTACGAGACATAAACCACATGTGGTTGGTCCAATGCAAGGTTGCCATCTAGGCCTAACATAACTGGACAAGTGCCACCTGACTAATTTCCTTGGACATACCATGTGCCCTTGGGTGGTGGCGCCTACAAACATGCCATGTAACACAAATCACACAAATTATGAAACAACATCATGGGTTCAACATGGTCTAAATCTAAAACAAAAAAACACAATGTCTCTTGTAACATTAATCAATTGCATATTATAAATTGTAATTTAACTTTAGTGATTTAAACTATCCAACAATGGTGGATCTCTAGCTTGTATATATTTCTATTGATGGCTTGGTGGGTAGAAGTATCAAGTGTAGGACATCCACATGCTTGGATCAATGATGAACTTAACAATGGAATGTAATGGTTTAGGACACAAACCACGCCTTGGCTCACTGTTGGAGCTGCCAAATTTGATGTGGTCACAACTTGAAATGCCTGCATCCACAACACCTCACAAATTAAGACCCCATACAACATTCAACTTCACTCACAAACCATCATGCCATCACCTTCCTCATGGATGGCAATGATTTATTGCATGGGGTACTAGCTTTGTAGGTTTTCACATGGCTCAAATAATAAATACAACATTATGTGATAGCAATGTAATAGTCTCCTAAGTTCTTGCAGTAATTGGTATTAGTTAATATGAAGACCCATTCATGATGCCATGCCCTTACTTATAATAAAAATAGATACATGTAACAATTAGACATAAAAGATAACAAAGGTAGTTAGTTCATCACCACATTTTCTAAATCTCATCATCAAATACATTGTAAGTTGATAGTAAATGTAACATTTGCCAAACTTCCACCTGCACAACATTATTAACTTATGCTATGAGAGTTAAAGTTGTGATTCAAGAAAACTTCTTTCGTAATGACACACAATATTTACATTGATCCACAATTCAGAACATTATTGAATCCCATGGGAAAAAAAAACCACACAAATTTATGAACATAACTTCATGACATGAATTTTCTAAGATTTCAAAGGATTTTCAATGCAAGATTCAAATCTTATTAATGGATCATGACAACGCCATATTGATCACATGAGCTACTATAATTTATAGTTAGTTTTGTGATAATATTTGCCTATAAAAAAACATTCAACATTAAGAGGGATAAACATCATGCCCTGCACGTTAAAGTTCAAAAATGAAACTAGGTATGCAACAAAGTAGTGCTAATAAGATTTTCAAGAAAAAAATTCATGATTCAATAAACATGTCAAAACAATCCAAGTTGTTGGAATTTGAGCTTCACAACTTGAAAGTTTGAATTCCCTACTTGGATTTCACATAGGTGGTGGTAAAAGTGATTTTGTTCTCATAATTACAATCTACAATGTGGGGTGCAATTTGGCCATTTGGTTGACTATCATCAAGGCTAGGACATCCCACATGATGGTGTTGCCTATCCCCTAGTTTGAACATTGATTTCCTCTTCTATTTTGGTTGAGATTGCTCAAGTGCACATGACTTTAGGGAATCAATCTCTAGTTCTATCAATTGGTTAACAATCTAAAAATGCACATAACCATGCACTTTTAAATGAGTCTACCTAATTTGACATTATAACTAGCATCTTCTTTTATTAGGCTTTTAGTGGTGTGAAAAAAATGTCATCTCCGTTCTCCTTTCCATCCCATGCCAACCTTTCATTAGCAAACCTTGACTTGCTTAAGGTTCCCCAAACTGCATTGCTAATATGTTTCAATTTGAGTGACCTATGCACATTGAGATCCTTGAAGCATTAGCTATACCCTTTTTAAGCCCCAAAACTAGCATAAACTTCATGTGCAAGTACAAATCTCCAAAAATAATAACAATGTAACCATCAATTTTACTAAAAAACATGATGATTTTCGATATTTACCTCATGAAATGTGAGTCTTTGAATCTCCAAAGTTGTAGTCTTCTTTTGGATTTCAAATGTTTGATGCTTTAATCAAAATTACAATTCACCTTTTTAGTAGATTTTATTATGTACCATGCACCACAACGTGACTTCATCAACCCCTAGCGACACAAAATTTGCCAATTGGGAATTGCATTTGTTAAAAGAGTTTGCATCATATGTTATGTCTTGTTGCACCCTAATTTACTATAACAATCTTATGAATATTAATCATAATTGCATAAACTTTTAGCACACTCAATTCCATGCACCACAACATGATTTCATTAACACGTATTAACTCACATAGTTTGTGAATGGAATTGCATAATTTGTTTCAAAGACAATGTGAAGCAAATGTTAGATCTTGTTGCACCATAACTAATTACAATAATACTTGAAACTTAGTGTTCACTAAACTATAGAACATATCCTTTGGTTGAATCTTGGTTTCCAAATACCTACACATTGGTTACAAATATATCAATTAGAATTCAAATAAATTAAGGTTGTCAAGTCTCCAAACGTTGTTTGAACTAAAATGGTTGCAAATTTAACCATGGACGGTGGACCTTATTTTTGAGTGCACAAAACAACTTGATCATCCTTTAATGTCAAACATATATACAACTTTTGTGTTGCCTATACCTAAATAAATAATTATTCAACACCACATTGCCAACAACACTAACATACCAATTTGATAGGTTATGTGCATAAGGTCTACAATAGACTCTAATTTCAGGAGTTGGTCAGACTGGAAAAGATTGTTGAATCAAAATCTATTACAAACTTTAAATAGACGATAAATTCCAAACCATTAAATTAGTCTAACAAATGACCTTTCTAGTATCACCAACTCTTAAAATCAAAGGTTTGTTGCAAACCAAAGTACAACATAGGACCTCAAGCATTTGGCATTGGAAAATTTGATAAACAACATGGTAAACAAAGAGCACACAAAGTGCACACAACTACAAATTTTTTGTAGTTACTTGTACATCATTTGTTTAAATAGAGAAAATAAATCTTTAAGGAGCTTGACTTTGGAGTGAATGATTTTTTTGAGCTCCTAAGCAATGTTGTGCGACCCCATGGGGTCAAAAATAGAAGTCAAATTCTTCACTTGCATGTTTAAAAATATCAAGATATAATGTGAGTTCAAGAGCTTGAACTTTGCCAAACCACAATAAAATTCTTGCCAAGAAAAAAAAATGTGCAAAAAACAAATAAAGACCAAGAGTTTAACCTAATGGTGTACATACTACAATGATGTTTGGTGACGAAGTTGTTAACACAGATGAAAATGACATTTCTTTAGCTTCCAACATTTCAACAAGGTCCAACTTGGGCTACTTTGTGCTTCAATGCACACTACCAAATCAAAACATCAAATAGAATTCAATCACTTTAAGTGTTGAGGCTGGTTGCAAATTCTTGTGAAGCAAACCATGGTAGACGTCCAACCTCGCAATAACTTTCACATAAACATTTGTGCAACATTGTTCACATAAACATTTAAAAATCAAGCTCGGAAGGTTACATGACCAACAATTGACAATGGAACAACTTGCAAATCAACTCAAGCTTGAACGAGATGAAGAAAAAAAACACAAAAAAGGTGTGTGAAGTGTTGAGCTCAAGCCCACGAAGCTTAGGATACAAGTCACAAAACCCTAAAAGTATTATAGTTCATAGACCAGGCATGTGAAAGGGACCTTTTTCAAATTGGCATTGTCATCCAAAATTGTTTTTTTTGTACACAAATTCCCCATCTTTTTGAGGGTTATTTAGATTTTTAAAACTGGTTTTTTTCTATTTGTAAAAATAACGCCAACCAATGATGGCAGAACATGGGTTAAATGTAACTGGGCCAATTACTTAGAAAAGACTAGGGCCTTGGTGCCCATGGCTCCTTCTTTCTTGTTTTCATTCAAGTGTAGTAGTTGTTGCACCTTCTTTTTGTTCTTTGTTGAGCTATGGTCGAAAATTTGTTAACGTTTTACATCTTTAACATGTTTTTTTCACATCGTCTTGTGAGCTTTTATACTTTCTTGTCTACGATTTGTCCTCATTTGCCATGTGTACTTATGTCCCTAGTCTACCATTAACTATTCAAGGAACTATATATTGAACTATTACTAATTCAAAAAAACCTTCACATTTTTTTATCAGGACTTCCCATTTTTTAATGTTTGTTGGGGTTTTTGTAAATCTAGGTAAGAGTTATTGATGGTTTGATAACATTTGGTGTCGAGAGATCACATGGAGATTAAAGGTTTTGCTAATTTTTAAAATTCTTGAATCACATGAAACATGTCTCCTCAAAAATATCAGACCCTTCTTTCTTCATTATGAAATGTGTTTCCTTGTGATAATCAAACATATCAAAGAAATTTTGCCGCCATTGAAATAGGTGAATCAAGTGGTGGTAACAAAATCATGGGACAATAAATACACATGACCTATAATGAACCCATTACTCCACCATTTAATTCCAAAAAGTAAATATGGACAGTGAATCAAGGTTCAAAATTCACTTGACCATGAGTTATTAACTATTTAACTAACAAACCATTTTTGTACATATGTGAAAAAGATGATTTATTGTACCATGGTTAATTGTACCTTGAAGCTTGACTTCATTTCCATATTTTCTACTTGTACTTGTTGGAGTCAGACAACAATGTAGTGATTTCATGATAGGGACTGAATGGTGATTTTATTCTACTTGACCATCGTGCAAACCCCATGTCACCAGACACTAATGACATAAGTGGAATGATGTTGTTGGATGGATTTGATATGACACTCTAAAAGGACCATTAATTAATTAGATTACTTTGATATTTGTTAATGACATAGTGGTTGCACCCCGTCATATTTTCCATATTTGTCACTTTCTACTGAACTTTCTCATGATTGTTGGTTTATTTGATCTCCATATCTATGATAAAAGGTGTTCTTCTCTTGTTATTTTTGCACCTTTCTAACATTTTCCGTTATCTTCTTATTGCTCAAAAAACCTTGAATTTAGTGGCATCTCAGTTTATTCATTCCTACTTATAATTGGTTTTTCCTGTCTTTGTTCTATTGTATTCTTAAAACTTGTGCTGATAGGCATCATTAATGTTATTTTTCCTTTGTTTCTTCAACAATTTCCAATTTATGGTATACTAAGGCCACTTCTTGGATGCACTTTAGACTAAGGTATAAGGAAAAAAATACCAAGGACCATTTTGAAGTAATTTCAAACTTGAATTGGGCATTTTTAGACATTTAAAAAAATATTTTTTCCCAAGGCATATAGGGCTTGGGGTCAATTTGAGATTCCAATAAGAAAATGATTTATGTTAATGTTTAGTGTAATCTTTCAACTTTTTTCCCCACCCAACAATTCACCTTTATTTCGTTCACTTGCAAGGGATGATAGTGCAACCACCATTTGAAAATTCACAAAATTAGCCATGTTAAGTCCAATATTGGTCAAGGTAGGGAGAGCTCATGTGCTTTCAACAATGTCCTGAATCCATAACATGTGTTCCATCCCAATCGAATTTGGGCAATAAGAGTTTAGGAAATGAAAGAGAAGGATAAACTATATAAATAAAAGAAAAAAAATTTAGACCTTAGCTTACATTTACATTTTCCAAGCCACTAACTCCCTTTAAAATTCATTTTTTGGTTTGGCCCATTTGGTTTCCTTCCAAACTCATGCCAATTAATCGTAATCACAATTTGATTCTTGTGGGTTTTGCACTAAATTTAAAGGCCTTGGGACCAATTGAATTTTATTCACCAATAGGATTACTCATTCCATTGGACCTTGCTCCTTGAACAATAGTTCAAACTTCCCTTTCTATGGCATTTATTAACAGGTTTAGAAATTTGGAATGGGTTCAAAAACCTATAATCAACAATAATTAACCCAAACCTCCATCTTTTGGGCTCTTTAATGGGGTTATGTGTATTAAATTTTTCTAAAGAGGAGCATCATAGTTATCATTTCTCTAACTCATTCTCATTAATAGACCTGTCCATAATATTTTTCAACGCATATCCATGATTGTGGTTAAAGCATTTGGATGATCAAAAACAGATATAATGGCAGTGGTGCGTTGTTGGTGCATGGTCATGATAACAATTTAGATTTTGGTATGTCAACGCAACTACTACAATGAATAGTGGATACACATTCCATAGATTTTCATTTATAATCTATTTTATAGATTCATATAAGTTACAATGATTCATAGTTTAGAGATTCATTGTGATTTTCACCTTGCATTGCATTTTCTCTCCCTTAATTTTGCATTGTCTTTGGGAATGGCAACTTTCCATGTGAAAGGAAAATCCAATCTAACTATATTGGTTAATGATTTTGGTGTAGTTCAAATCATCTAGAAGAATGTCTTTGTGTAATGTTTGGCTTTCAACCTAACTATGTGCATGTATCTAAAGATGTTGTTTATGTGCAAAACAATGTTGTCATTAATTCAATTTACCAAGTTTTTTTTGTTGGTGCCCAAAGGCTACATTGCATGGTTAATGTTGGAAGGTATCGAACTATTGGTGAAAGCTTGTAGAA
>Ga0116231_10006906_pt1 | contig 21240 bp, 21 predicted proteins | sample S1TSphgellanicum_2_FD_89695 | JGI IMG/M metagenome (GOLD analysis project Ga0116231, IMG submission 89695) | Host-associated microbial communities from peat moss isolated from Minnesota, USA - S1T2_Fd - Sphagnum magellanicum MG | ecosystem: Host-associated > Plants > Peat moss > Unclassified...
AGGCAGAAGCTGGCGGCGGCGCCGCGGCCGACGCGGCCGCGGAGCTGGTGGAGCTGGGCGAGGCCGAAGCGCTCGGCGTGTTCGATGACCATGACGTTGGCTTCCGGGACGTCAACACCCACTTCGATGACGGTGGTGGCGACCAGGATTTTCGCAGCACCCGACTGGAAATTTTTGAGGGCCTGGTCGCGGGCGCAAGCTTCCATTTGACCATGGGCAAGAGCGACGATGTTCCCGAATTTTTCGCGCAGGGTGGCGTGCCGGTGAATGGCGGCGGTGGCGTCCAAAAATTCCGATTCGGTGACGAGGGGGCAGACCCAGTAGATGCGGCCGCCGCGGGCGATGGCGCGGGCGATGGCAGAAAAGACTTTGTCCAGGTCACCGAGTTTGTGCATGGTGGTGGTGATGGGTTTGCGGCCGGCGGGTTTTTCGGTCAGGCGCGAAATGTCCATTTCACCCCAATGCGTCAGCAGCAGGGAGCGCGGGATGGGGGTGGCGGTCATGACCAGAAGGTCGGTTTTTTCGCCCTTGGCGGCGAAGGCCAGGCGTTGGTCCACGCCGAAGCGGTGCTGTTCGTCGATGACCGCGAGCGCGAGGTTTTGGAATTCCACGTGTTTTTGGAAGATGGCGTGGGTGCCGACCAGCAGCTTGATGGTGCCGCCGGCGAGACCTTCCAGAATATTTGTCCGCGCTTTGCCTTTGATGTTGCCGGAGAGGAAGGCGGCGGGAACCGAAGCATATTTTTGGATGGTGGAAAAATGCTGCTTGGCCAGAATTTCGGTGGGGGCCAGCAGCGCGGCCTGGGCGCCGGCTTCGACGGCGCGCAGCATGGCGAGCAGGGCCAGAATTGTTTTGCCGGCGCCGACATCGCCCTGCAGCAGGCGGAGCATTTTTTGCGGGGCGGCGAGGTCGGCGTCGATTTCGCGCAGCGCCTGGAGCTGGCTGGCGGTGAGCGGAAAACCGAATTTTTCGAGCGCGGCGCGGCGCAGGCGGCCATCGCCGGTAAGCGGGGTGCCGGGCCGCTTGCGGCGGAGGGTGCGGGAGACCGCGAAGGCGATCTGGCGGGCCAATAATTCGTCATAGGCCAGGCGCTCCGCGGGTTTTTCGTCGGGAATTTTTTCTGACGGCGCGTGCAGAGCGTGGAAGGATTCTGAGAATCCGGGCCAGGCGCGGGATTTGAGGATAGAAGAATCGTGCCATTCGGGGAGGTTTGGCAGGAGGGTGAGGGCGGCGAGCGCGGCGCGGCGGAAAACGCGCGGCACGATGCCGGCGGTGAGCGGCCAGACCGGCTCGATGAACGGAAAATTTTGCTCCTGCGCGATGGGCAGCACAAAATCCGGATGCGGCAGGGTTTTGCGGTCGGCAAAAATTTCCAGCTTGCCGGAGATGAGAAGTTTGGCGCCCTTCGGGAACTGCGGCAGGCGGGCGGGGTGGAACAGGACGATTTCCGCGAAACCGGTCGCGTCGCCGATGACGACGCGGATGGGGTGGGATTTTTTCTCAGGGATTTCGTGGCGGATGATTTCGATGCGCAAGGTGGCGATGGCGCCGGGTTTTGCGCCGGCGATGGTGGTGACGTGCCGGCGGTCCAGAAAATCCACGGGCAGGTGAAAGAGCAGGTCGCGGACGGTGTCACCGCCGACGAGTTTGGCGAGCAGGGACGAAAAACGCGGGCCGATGCCGGGGAGGGTGGCGATAGGGGCGCGCAGGGGTGCCAGAATGTCAGGGCTCACGGGCTGACTCTTGGCGAAACCGGGCCTATATCGCAACCTGGTGATGGCTGAAGGCGATGAGAGCGGCGAAATATTGGACAATCGGCGGCGCCGGTTGATTTTTCGCGCCTGCCATCGGGGGACCTATGAGAATGATCTGCTGGTGGGGGATTTCGTGAAGGCGCGAATCGGCGGGATGAGCGAGGCGGAATTGGATGAAATCGAGGCGGTGATGGAGTTTCCGGATGCGGAGCTGGCGGACTGGCTGACGGGGCGCAAGCCGATACCGGACTATGCAGATAGCCCGATGCTGCGGCGGATACGGGACGCGGCGCAAAATCGATGATCAATGTTTATGGGGTGCCGGAGGGCGTGGACGCGCTGCTTCTGGTGCGCCGGCTGGGGGAGGTCGCCGGGCCGGTGCTGCATATCGCGCGGGACGACAACCGGCTGGCGGGGCTGGCGGAGGCGGTGGCGTTTTTCGGGCCGGAGGTGGAGGTGGTGCAGTTTCCGGCCTGGGACTGCCTGCCCTATGACCGGGTGAGCCCGAATGGCGCGATTATCGCTGAAAGAATCGCGGCGCTGAGCCGGCTGCAGGCGGAGCCCGGCAAAAAACGCATCGTGCTAACCACGGTGAATGCGGCGCTGCAGAAGGTGGTGGCGCGCAAAACGCTGGTGGGGGCGGGGATGGTGCTGGCGGTGGGCGAGACGATGCCGCCGGGCGATCTGGCGGCGTTTTTGGACGCGGATGGGTATCACCGGGTGGGCACGGTGATGGAGGCGGGCGAATTTTCCCTCCGCGGCGGGATTCTCGATGTGTTTCCGGCCGGCGAGGCGGCGCCGGTGCGGGTGGATTTTTTTGGCGATGAGATCGAGTCGATCAAAAAATTCGATCCGGAGACGCAGAGGTCCGGGGGGAAGGTGGACAGACTGGCGTTTCATCCGGCGAGCGAATTGCCGTTCGACGGGGCGTCGGTGGCGCGGTTCCGGGCGGCCTGGCGGGAGCTTTTTGGGGCGAAGGCGGTGGAGGACCCGGTCTATGTCTCGGTGACGGAGGGGCACCGGCATCCGGGGCTGGAGCATTACGCGCCGCTATTCGCCGAGACGATGGAGACGATTTTCGATTTTGTGCCGGGGGCGTCGGTCAGCCTGGATTTCCGCGTTGAGGAGGCGGTGGCGGCGCGGCTGGAGCTGATCGCGGACCATTTTGCGGAGCGGCGGGGGCCGGCGCGGAGCGGCGAGCAGCCTTACCGGCCGATACCGCCGGGGTTGTTGTATTTGGATGAGGCGGTGTGGCGGGAGCGGATTTCCGGGCCGGTTTTTGCGTTCTCGCCGTTTGGCAAGGCGGACGGGGCGGAGGGGATCGAGGCCGGCGGGCGGCCGGGGGCGATTCTGGCGGGGCAGCCTCTGGCGGCGTTTGATGGGTTTGTGGAGCTGCGAAAAGGGTTTTTGGCCGCGGGCAAGTCGGTGGTGGTGGCGGCGTGGAGTGCTGGGTCCCGCGAGCGGCTGGGGCTGATGCTGCGGGAGCATGGGGTTCGGGATATTCGCAACGTCGAGCACGCGGATGAGGCGCGGGCGCTGCCGCGCGGCACGGTGGGGCTGGCGGTGCTGGGGCTGGAGCGGGGGTTTGTGACGGACCGGCTGGCGGTCGTGGCCGAGCAGGATTTGTTGGGCCAGCGGATCGCGCGGCCGCCGAAGCGCAGGCGGAAGGCGGACCAGTTTATCGCGGATGCGACCGAAATGGCGGCGGGGGATTTGGTGGTGCACCAGGACCACGGGATTGGGCGCTATGACGGGCTGGAGGCGGTGGTGGTGAATGGGGCGGCGCATGATTGCCTGCGGCTGCTGTATGATGGCGGGGACAAACTTTTCCTCCCGGTGGAAAATATCGATCTGTTGTCCAGGTTTGGGCAGGAGGGGGATGGGGTTTCTCTGGACAAACTGGGCGGGGCGTCCTGGCAGGCGCGCAAGGCGCGCGCAAAAAACAAGATTCAGGATATGGCGGCGGGGCTGATCCGGCTAGCGGCGGAACGGCAGATGCGCGAGGCGCCGCTATTTGCCGCCGATGACGGCGGGTTCGCGGAATTTTGCGCGCGGTTTCCTTATACCGAGACGGAGGACCAGGCGCGGGCGGTGGCCGATGTGCTGGAGGATTTTGCGGCGGGCAAGCCGATGGACCGGCTGATCTGCGGGGATGTGGGGTTTGGCAAGACGGAGGTTGCCTTAAGGGCGGCGTTTGTGGCGGCGATGAGCGGAGCGCAGGTGGCGGTGGTGGTGCCGACGACGCTTTTGGCGCGGCAGCATTTTCGGGTGTTTGCCGCGCGGTTCGAGGGGTTGCCGGTGCGGGTGGCGCAGCTCTCGCGCATGGTGCCGGCGAAGGAGGCGGCGGCGGTCAAGGCGGGGCTGGCGGATGGGTCGGTGTCCATCGTGATCGGGACGCACGCGCTGATGGCCAAAAATGTTACCTTTTCGGAATTGGGGCTGTTGATCGTGGACGAAGAACAGCATTTTGGGGTGGCGCATAAGGAGCGGCTAAAACAGTTGAAGGCCGATGTGCATGTGCTGACGCTGACGGCCACGCCGATCCCGCGGACGCTGCAATTGGCGCTGACGGGGGTTAGGGATCTGTCGTTGATCACGACGCCGCCGGTGGATCGGCTGGCTGTAAGAACGTTTATCATGCCGTTTGATTCGCTGGTGATACGCGAGGCGATCGCGCGGGAAAAATTCCGCGGCGGGCAGATTTTTTGCGTGGTGCCGCGGATCGAGGATCTGGACCCGATGGCGGCGCGGTTGCGGGAGATTGTGCCGGATATTCGCACGATCATGGCGCATGGGCGGCTGGCGCCGACGCAGCTGGAGCGCGTGATGACGGAGTTTGGGGAGGGGAAATATGACGTGCTGCTGGCCACCAACATCGTGGAGAGCGGGCTGGATATGCCGGCGGTGAACACGCTGATTATTTATCGGGCGGACATGTTTGGGCTGGCGGGACTTTACCAGCTGCGCGGGCGCGTGGGGCGGGGCAAGCAAAGGGGATACGCTTATTTGACCTGGCCGGCGCATGCAAAACTTTCCGCCGCCGCTGAGAAGAGATTGGAGGTGATGCAGACGCTGGATACGCTGGGCGCTGGGTTTACGCTGGCGTCTCACGACCTGGATTTACGAGGGGCGGGGAATCTGTTGGGCGATGAGCAGAGCGGGCATATTCGGGAGGTGGGTATAGAACTGTACCAGCAGATGCTGGAGGACGCGGTGAATGCGATCCGCGCGGAGGGGCGGGCTGTTAAGGCGGAGGAGCGGGACTGGACGCCGAACATCAATTTGGGGCTGCCGGTTTTGATTCCCGAAACCTATGTGTCGGATTTGCCGGTGCGGCTGGGGCTGTATCGGCGGATTGGCGGGCTGCAGAGCGACGCGGAGAGCGAGGCGCTGGCGGCGGAATTGGTGGACCGGTTCGGAAAATTGCCGGCGGAGGTTGAGAATCTGCTGGAGACGGTGGCGTTGAAGCGGGCCTGTAGGGAGGCGGGAGTCGAAAAATTGGATGCGGGGCCTAAGGGGATGGTGATTGGGTTTCGGCGGAACGAGTTTGCTAATCCGGGGGGGTTGATCGCTTGGATTGGTTCACGGGGTGGGGTGCTAAAAGTGCGGCCGGATCATAAGCTGGTGGTGGCGCGGGATATGGGGGTGAATGAGCGGGTTTCCGTGGCGCGGGATGTGTTGGGGAATCTTATCCGGTTGGCGGGGGTAAGAGAGGCAGCTTAGAGGGCGTGACGCTAGCAGATTCTGAAGCTTCCCGAATTTCGCCACATATTTTAGCCTTGACCATTTATGGTAAATATTCCATAATAAACGTCGATGTCTGAAAAACCGGTCATTTGGATCGCCAGCAGCAAAGACGATATTTCGGTGATGCCCGATCCGGTGAAGGCTTCTTTTGGGCATCGGTTACGTGAGGTGCAGGAAGGCAGGACGCCGCTGGATACCAAGCCTTTGCCGCAGTTCGGCGGCGGTGTGTTCGAGTTGCGGGAGCGGTTCGACGGCAATGCCTATCGCGTGATGTATGTCGTCGCGTTGCGCAGGGCGGTGTACGTTCTTCATGCCTTCATGAAGAAGTCGAAGTCCGGTGTAGCGTTGCCAAAACCGGAGGCGGAATTGATCGAGATGAGGCTTAAGCGGGCGAAAGCTCTGGATACGGAGTCGTGATATGACGGACATCTCTCATGAGAAAAGCAGTGGCAATGTTTTTGCCGATCTTGGGTTCAGCCCGGCGGCTACCGCGGAGCTGACTGTCAAAAGCAGCCTGATTACGACGATCAGCGATACGATCAGGGCGCGGGAGTTGACGCAGCAGGAGGCGGCGCGGCTTTGCAGCACGGACCAGCCGACGCTTTCAAAAGTTCTTCGGGGCCGCATGGAGAGTATCACAATCGACAAGCTGGCGGCATGGCTGAATGCGCTTGGACGCACGGTGGAAATTCGTGTGCGGCCTTATGATCGTGAGGTGACGGCGGGGCAGCTTGTTATGGCGCCGTGATGAGCAGTGCGGGTTGAGGTTATACCTATGGCCCAATCCATCGATGCAAAAGGCTGGATTTCGGTTGGATTCTGATATAATAACGACAGCTGTGTATCAGATTCAGGCCGAAATTTTACCCCTGGCGCGTGCGACTTGGTCCATCAGTGGCATTACTCTCGAAATTCAAGATTTTGCGCCAAGCCGTCGATTTAAGAAACGGGCCAGCGGCTTGTTAAATCGCGGCTATAACCGCGAACGCATATAGATACGAAACCAAAAGAACCGTTGCCACGCCAGTCGACATCGCCAGAAGAACAGGCGAGCGCCACACGAAATTAAAGACTACGAACGCCACCAGAAGCAAAGTAACTGACGTTGCGGGCATGCCAATACCGAAGCGCATTTGGCTCGCATCAGGGTATCCCGGAATATGTCGAGCAGCCACGCCTTGGGTGAGGTCAATGCCAATCCACAACAGACCAGCCCAAGGGGCAAAAATACAGCTAAAAAAAATGTTTGCTGCGCGCACGTCAAGAATTTTAATATCACGTGCAAGATTTGTAAAGGTCGATTGATCTACGAGGTTTGAAGAAACCCCCAAACGATATTGGAAATATACTGATCAAGCGTAGCAAGCGTAGGATGGGTGAGCGAAGCGCTACCCATCACTTTTTCGTTGTGAATAGGTTCATTAATTAGCTAACATCCAGTTATTTCGGTGTATTGGGCCGCCGGTGATATCGCTTCGACCGATGCAGGGGAGAGGTTCGATGGCGAATTGGCGTGATGAGAAAATGATGGGTAACGCTTCGCTCACCCATCCTACGCTTACTTCGCTGTGCTCGCCATGACGGGGCGCCGCACGGGGTAGGATGGCGCGGTCGGGGGCGGTGCGGGGAAAGGAGGCGGAAGACGCTTCGCTTTTCCGCCCTACGATCCTTCGGATGAGGGTGTGGTTTTGGCGACACGCCGGGCTGCAAAAAAAAAGTGCTTTCTTTTTGTTTCGTGGAAGATGGATGGCTTCGTTGCGCTCGCCATGACGCGGATGGGCCGGGGGCGGGAGTGGTGGGTTGCGGGAGGGCGCATCCCACCCGACGGGGCGGGGTTAGAGCATGGATTTCCAAAAATAGTAGGTGCAGCTGACGCCGGTGGGGGCGTCGGGGTGGGATTGGGACATCATGGTGCTGGCGATCTGGCCGGTGGCGGCGGATTGGCCGGCGTTGTTGATGGTGTTGTACACCGGGCCGGAATTGCCGCCGGCGATGCTGGAGGCTTGCGTGCTGACGACGTGCTTTTCCAGTGCCTGGCAGGTGTTGGCGCTGCCGCCGACGATCATGGGCACGACAAAGAATAACACGATCACGGTGATGATCGCGCCGATGGCTGGTTTCATGAAAAACTCCTGATTGGTTTTTTAAAAATCCGTGCAGCGGCCCTTTTGCTCCCAGTCGCCGTAGCGGGTGGGCTCCGGGCCGGCGGGACCGCCGATTTCTTTTTTCTTCGCTTCCGGCGCCAGTTTTTCGGCCGGTTGGGGATGAGGTGGGGTTTCGTCGGTCATGGCGGGGATTTGGTTTTGGTGGTTGGTCATCGCAAGTGAATCCTTGGTAAGTCGTTGGGGTTATGTTGCCGTTTTTCAAAAGGCTCGTGATGCCAGCTTGCGCTGGCATGACGGGGTGGTGAGGGCGAGGGGTTACTGGGTGACGGAGGCTTGGATGAGGCGCTGTTCGTCGAGCTGGCGCCATTTGGCGTTGGGCGGGGCGTTGGCGAGGGATTCTTTGAACAGGGCGATGGATTCCGGGGTCAGGGCGCCGGCTTTTTCGGCCAGGGCCTCGGCGAGGAGCGCCTGGCCCTCGCTGGCATCGACCGAGTTGGGGTTGACGGTGGCCAGATGGGCGCGGAGCTCGGTGATAAAACTGTCAATCTGGCTGGCGGCTTTGGCCTGCTGGGCGGCCCATTGGGCGTGCGGCTCGGACGGGACGTAGTAGCTTTTGCTGGGCAGGTAGAGCAGGAAGGCCATGGCCGGAATGGCGAACGCGGTGGCGAGGAGCAAAAATTTGGCGCGGCCGTCGAGCGGGCTGTCCGGCAGGGCGTCCGCGGCCAGGAGGCGGCGTTCGATTTCCAGCTTGGCGCCCGCGAATTCGCTTTGGGCGATGCGGGATTCGGCCAGGTCGCGGTGCAGCTCCGCGAGCTGGGCGCGGTGGATGGCGACGGCGGCCTCGCGCCGGCCGCGGGCGGTGGAAGGGCCGCGAAGCGCGAGCAAAAGGGGCAGCGTGAGGATGATGGCGAGGAGCGCCATGAGGACAAAAATCATGATTCAGTCAGTTTTTCCAGGCGCGCGCGGTCGGATTCGGTAAGCGGCGGGGGCGGCGGCGGGGCGGATTTGCGGGCGAGAAAGAACGCCCCGAAGCCGAGGACGAGGGCCAAAAACGGCGAAGCGTAGAGCAGGAAGGTGAGCGGAGAAAACGGCGGCTTCAGGAGCACGAAAATCCCGTAGCGCTGCACCATGAAGGCCATGATGGACTGGTCCGAATCGCCGGCGACGACGTGCTGGCGGATGATGACGCGCAGCTGGTGGGCGAGGGTGGCGGAAGAACCCTCGATGGACTCGTTCTGGCAGACCAGGCAGCGGAGCTGGTCGCCGATGGCCTCGGCGCGGGTCTCCTGCGCCTGGGTGAGCGTGACGCCGTCGCGCTGGACCATTTGGGCAAAGGCAGGCGACGCAAGCAAGCAAAGGCAAGTAAGAACTACTTTTTTTGAAAAAAAAGTAGCAAAAAAACTTTTGGTCCTGGGGGCTTTGGAGGGGGCGCGGCGATTAAGTCCGCCGGCCGGCGGACTTAATCGCCGCGCACCCTCCAAAGCCCCCAGGACCAAAAGTTTTTTGCTTCTTTTTTTCAAAAAAGAAGCGCTTCCTTCCTGCTTCATCCCTACGCGTACTGGTGCAGCATCGGCCCCAGCGTGCCCAGCAGCACCTGGTCCGTCAGCGCGCCGGCCCAGCGCCAGCGGACGATGCCGGTTTTGTCGATCAGGTAGGTCTCCGGCACGCCATAGACGCCCCAGTTGATGGCGGTAAGGCCGGAGGCATCGGCCGCCAGGCGGGCGTAGGGGTTGCCGTATTGGCTGAGATAGGCGGCGGTGGCGGCCGGCGTGTCTTGATAGGCGATGCCCCAGATGGTGAGGCCGTTCTGGGCGAGGATGTCGAGGTTGGCGGCTTCCTGCGCGCAGGGGCCGCACCAGGAGGCGAACCAGTTGACCAGCATGGGGCGGGGCGGGGCCAGCAGGTCCGTGTTGGAAAAGCCGGGCTGGCCGTTGGTGCCGGGCAGGGTGAAGGGCGGCGGGCGTTTGCCGATGAGGGGCGAGGGCAAAGCGTGGGGGTCGTAGTCGTTGGCCTGCATGCGGCGCAGGATGGTGTAGAAACCGGCGCCGCCGACGGCGACCGCGGCCAGCGGGGCGGCGTAGAGAAGGTTGCGGCGGGTCGTCATGGGGTTAGGCCGGGACGCGCTCGGGCTTTTTGGCGCGGGCGGGGGCGCCGATGCGCAGGCGGCGGTCGGACAGGGACAGGGCGCCGCCGAGCGCCATGATGAGGCCGCCGAACCAGATTTCCGGGGCGAGCGGGTGGCGGTTGAGGCGGAGCTCGGCGCCGCCGTTCTGCTCGGCGGCGAAGACGACGTAGATGTCCTGGAAACCGTTGGTGTGGATGGCGGCGTCGTTGGTGGTCACGCCGGCGGGGTTGACGAAGACGCGGCGGGAGGGGTGGAGGGTGAGAAACGGTTTGCCGTTCTGCGAAATGGTGACGTCGGCGACGCGGGCGGCGTAGTTGGGGCCGGGGGCGTCGTGCAGGGAGTCGAGCGTCCAGGTGTAGCCGGCCATGGTGGTCGATTGGCCGGGGGCGAGGATAATGACTTTTTGGGCGGCCAGGGTCATGCCGGCGATGCCGCACACCATGACGCCGAAGCCGGCATGGCCGAGGGCGGCGCCGAACGCGGCGCGTGGCAGGGCGGTAAGGCGAGTGAGGCTATCGCGCAGGGGGACGCGCAAAAATTTGGTGCGCTCGGCGAGGTCGGTGATGGCGGAAAGGATGACCCAGATGCCGCCGGCGAGGCCGAGGGCGGTGATCGCGTTGGTGGAGGCGGTCATGACGACGAAGATGACCACGGCGATGAGGGCGGCTACCCAGATGCGTTCCAAAGCGGGGCGCAGGGCGGCGCGTTTCCAGGGCAGCAGGGGGCCGATGGCCATGGCGAGGATCAGGGGGGCGGTGAGGGGCAGGACGGTCTGGTTGAAGAAGGGGGCACCGACGGAAAGCTGGATGCCGAACAGCAGGTCGGCGAAGGGGGGGTAGAGGGTGCCTGTAAAAACCACCGCGGCGATGGAGCAGAGAAAAATATTGTTGATGATGAGGGCGGATTCCCGGGACAGCGGCGAGAACATGCCGGTGGCGGCCAGGACCGGGGCGCGGAAGGCGAACAGGAGGAGGGAGCCGCCGATGGTGAGGCCCAGCAGAGCGAGGATGAACAGGCCCTGGTCGGGGGCGGCGGCGAAACTGTGGACGGAATTCAAGATGCCGGAGCGGACCAGAAAAGTGCCGCTGAGGGAGAATGAGAAGGTGGTGATGGCGAGCAGGACGGTCCAGGCTTTTAAAGCCTCGCGCTTTTCGACAACGATGGCGCAGTGCAGGAGAGCGGTGCCGGAGAGCCAGGGAAGCAGGGCGGCGTTTTCGACCGGGTCCCAGAACCAGTAGCCGCCCCAGCCGAGCGTGTAGTAGGACCACCAGCTTCCCAAAGCGATGCCGGAGGTCAAAAAACACCAGGACAGCAGCGCCCAGGGGCGGACCCAGCGGCCCCAGGCGGCGTCGATCCGGCCCTCGATGAGCGCGGCGATGGCGAAGGCGAAGGCGACCGAAAAGCCGACATAGCCGGTGTAGAGAACCGGCGGATGGAAGGCGAGGCCGGGGTCCTGCAGGATGGGGTTGACGCCGGCGCCGTCCAGCGGCGGGGGCCAGAGGCGGGTGAAAGGGTCCGAGACGGTGAGGGTGAAGAGCAAAAAACCGCCGGAGACGAGGCCGAGGACGCCGAGGACACGGGCGCGCAAGCTGGCGGGGAGGTTGTGGCCGAAACTCGCGACGGTGGCGCCGCAGAGGGAGAGGATGAAGCACCACAGGATCATCGAGCCGTCGTGGTTTCCCCAGGTGCCGGTGATCCGGTAGATGAGCGGAACCAGGCTGGACGAATAGTCGGCGACGTTCTCGACGGTGAAGTCGGAAACCACGCCGGCGTAGATAAGGGCGAGGAAGGCGGCGCCGATGGCGAGGAAATGGCTCAGCGCCAGGGCCGGGGCGGCGCGCATGGCAGAGGGGTCGCGCAGGCCGGGGGCAAAAATGCCGATGACGCCTTGGGCGAAGGCGATGGCGACGGCGAGGGCGAGGGCGAAGTGGCCTAGTTCGGGGATCATGCGGGGGAGCTAGGAAGAAAGGAAGGAAGGACTTCTTTTTTGAAAAAAAGAAGCAAAAAACTTTTGGTAACTGGGGGCGGTGGCGAGGGTGGTGTCAAAGCCCGCGGGGAATCAAAAGTTTTTTGGTTACTTTTTTTCAAAAAAGTAACTGCTTTGCTTGCCTTAAGAAGGCGGAAGGCGCTTCGCTTTTCCGCCCTACGAGGACCGGGGGAACTCATGAGCTGCTGCTTTTGACTTGTAGGGTGTTCCAGGTGCTGGCGGCGGGCGGGGGGCCGAATTTGGGGTTCCATTTGCCGGCGTTTTGCAGGGCTTGCTCGACGTCTTTGGGCATGTAGCTGGCGCCGTGTTTGGCCAAAACTTCGTCGGCGCTGAAGGTGTTGGATGAGGTCATGCTGCCGATGGCAACGACGCCCTGGCCTTCGCGGAACAGGTCCGGTAGGACGCCTGAAAAAGTGACGGGGATGCTGGCCTGGCCGTCGGTGACGTCGAAATGGGTGGTGGGCGTGCCGGCCACGACCGTGGTGTTCACGGTGCCGACCTGGACGATGCCGCCGAGCCGAAAACTCATGCCGGGGGCGGGGTCTTTGGCCAGCACTTCGCGGGGGGAGAGGAAGTAGGTGAGGGTGCTGGAGAAGGCGGTGAGGGAGAGCGCGGTGGCGGAGCCGACGCCTATGGCGCAGGCCACGAACAGATAGAGGCGGCGCTTTTTGCGGGGGGTCATTTGCTGGCTTCGGTCTGGGCGAGGCGTCTCGCGGCGTTCCGGTAGCGGTCGAGGGTCAGGGCCGAGACGGCCACCAGAAATACCACCGAGACGGCGTAGCTGCCGTTGATAAAGGCGGCGAACTGGCTGGTGTTGAACAGTGTCATGACCGCTCGGCCGCGGCGAGGAGCAGATTTCGCGTCTTTTTCTCCATGATCGAGGCGGACATGCGGGCCACGACCAGGGTGATGAAGGTGAGGTAGAAGCCGACCGAGGCGATCAGCAGCGGGTAGAGCATGGTGACATAGATTTTTGAGCCGCCAGAGATCGAGATGGTGTTGCCCTGATGCAGGGTGTTCCACCACTGCACCGAGAACACGATAATCGGCAGGTTCACCGCGCCCACCAGCGCGAGGATGGCAGCGGCCCGGTGACCGTGCTGCGGGTTATCGAAGGCGCGGATCAGGGCGATGTGGCCGAGATAGAGGAAGAACAAGACCAGGACGCTGGTGAGCCGCGCATCCCACACCCAATAGGCGCCCCACATCGGCTTGCCCCAGAGCGCGCCGCTGACCAGGCAGACGAAGGTGAAGCCGGCGCCAACCGGGCCGATTTCCTCCGCCGCGATGTCCGCCAGGGGGTGGCGCCAGATGAGGGAGAAGAACGACGCCACCGCCAGCGCGGCGTAGCCGGCCATGGCGACCCAGGCGGCGGGCACGTGCACGTACATGATGCGGGCGGCGTCCCCCTGCTCCCAGTCCGCCGGGGCGAAATAATAGCCCCAAATGAGGCCGGTGACGGTGAGGATCAGGGAGAAGCCGGCGAGCCAGGGGAGCGAAGGTTTGGCCAGGCGCAGAAAGCGGCCTGGGTTGGCGTAGCGGTGCAGCCAGGAGGTTTTTTGGCCGGACGGTAAGGCGGTTGGCGCCAGGACGTTTTCGTTCATGGATTTCTATTAAGCGATGATGGCGGGAATTTGAAGCGGGGCAAGGACGCTGTATGTAAAGTTATGTTGACATGGGAGGGCCTCGAAAATGAAGTTTATCTTGATCGCGCATGACGAAAATGAAGTTTATCTTGATCGCGCATGACAAGGCCGGCGCGCTGGAGGTGCGCAAGGCCAATCGGCCGGCGCATCTGGCGTATTTGCAGGAGGCGGGCGAGACAATCGTGTTTGGCGGGCCGCTGCTAGGGCCGGATGGGTCGCCGTTCGGCAGCGTGGTGGTGATCGAGGCGGAGAATGAGGCGGCGGCGCGGGCATTTTTTGAGGGTGACCCGTATGCGGAGGCAGGGCTGTTCGAGATGGTGACGGTGAGCGGCTTTCGGGTGGTGATGGAGAAAGGCGTGCTGGCGGGATGAATTACTGGCTGGTGAAATCGGAGCCGGATGCGTTCTCCTGGGAACAGCAGGTCGAGCGGAAGGTCGAGCCGTGGACCGGGGTGCGGAACCATACGGCGAAGCTGAACCTGAAGGCGATGAAGAAGGGCGATTTGGCGTTTTTCTATCACTCCAATATCGGCAAGGAGATCGTCGGGATTGTGAAGGTGGTGAAGGAGGCGTATCCGGACCCGACGGCGGACAAAGGCGACTGGGTCTGCGTCGATATGCAGGCGGCGCGGCCCTTGAAGGCGCCGGTGTCGCTTGCAACGATCAAGGCGGACCCCAGATTTGCGGACTTGGCACTGGTGCGGCTGTCCCGGTTATCGGTGGCGCCGGTGAGCGAAGCGCATTGGCGGGCGATTTGTGAGTTGGGCAAGGTGAAGCCCTAACTGGAGGACCACAACATGACGGAAGAAACGGCGATCTTGGGCGGCGGGTGCTTTTGGTGCCTGGAAGCCTCGTATCTGGAACTGCGCGGGGTGACCAAGGTGCAGTCCGGCTACGCCGGCGGGCATGTGGAGAACCCGAGCTATAAGCAGGTTTGTTCCGGGAACACAGGTCATGCCGAGGTGGTTCAGGTGACGTTTGACCCGGCGGTGATTTCCTACGCCGATCTGCTGGATGTGTTTTTCACGATCCATGATCCGACCACCTTGAACCGCCAGGGCGGGGATGTGGGGACGCAGTACCGGTCGGTGATGTTTTACGCCACGCCGGCGCAGGAAGCGGCGGCGCGGGCGGCGGTGGAAAAATTTGCAAAAATCTGGGACGGCAAAATCGTGACCGAGATATTGCCGGCGCCGGTGTTTTACCGGGCGGAACCGGAGCATGATAATTATTTCGCGCGCAACCCGTATGCGGGTTACTGCCAGGCGGTGGTGGCGCCGAAGGTCGCGAAAGTGCGGAAGGGGTTCTCGGAGCGGCTGAAGAGTAAGGCGGCGTAGGAAGACGTTACTTTTTTGAAAAAAAGTAACCAAAAAACTTTTGGTGTCCGCGGTCTTTGAGGGGGCATGGGTTGGCCGCTCGAAGGGTGGGGGGTTGGTGGGATTTAGGGTGGGCGGGAAAAATTTAAGATATTGGGCGCTGGAGGCTGGGTTTTCGGCGGCGGAGGCGGTGCTGCCAAAAGACTATCCGGGGCATGACGCAAAAACGCTGATTCGCGCCGCGGGCGCAAAACCGTCGGCGGGGGCGCAAGAGGGGCTTGAGCGGCTGGTGGCGGCGCTGGATGCGGATTCGGAACTGACGATGTTCGGGCGGCTTTCGGTGCGGTTTGATGGCCTGCGGTTACTGAAAAACGCGCAACTGGTTGAGGATACGCTGGCGCGGCGGCCCGAGCTGGCGGCGGCGGAGATCAAAAAACCGATTTTCATTCTGGGCCTGCCGCGCAGCGGGACGACGTTTCTGCACGGGCTGCTGGCGGAAGATGAACAAAATCTGGTGCCGCGGAACTGGCAGACGATGTACCCGGCGCCCCGGCCGGCGGGGTTCGACGCGGCAAGCGACAAAAACGCCCGCGCGGTGGAACGCCAGTTGCGGTTTTTCGCCGGCCTGGCGCCAGGGTTTGACGAGCATCATCCCGCCGGCGCGGATAGCCCGCAGGAATGCAGCGAAATCACCGCCTGCGTGTTTCAAAGCCTGCGGTTTGACACGACGTACCGGGTGCCAAACTATTTGGCCTGGATGGATGCGCGCGGGCATGACGAGGCATATGCGTTTCACCGGCGGTTCTTGCAGGTGTTGCAGGCCGGGCTTGGGGAAAAGACGTGGGTTCTGAAATGTCCGGACCATACTTTTTCGCTGGATGCGATCCTAAAAACCTATCCTGATGCGCGGTTCGTGGTGGTGCACAGAAATCCGGTGGCGGTGTTCGGGTCTGTGGCGCATTTGACGGAGATTCTGCGGAAACCGTTTGTGAAGCATGTGGACCCGGAGGAGATCGGGCGGCAGGTGACGGAGCGCTGGATCGACGGGGCGGAGCGGCTGGTGGCGTTCGACCGGTGGGCGGATGTGCCGGCTGAACGGAAGATTCACGTTCAGTACGAGGATCTGGTGGGTGCGCCGCTGGCGGCGGTGGCCCGAATTCTCGGGCATTTCGGGATGAGCCTGACGCCGGCGGCGGAAGCGGCGATGGCGGCCCGGCTGGCGGCCAGGCCGCGCGGCGGGTATGGCGGGCAGCGTCACTACGGGCTGCAAAAGTTTGGGATAAGACCGGAGGCGCTGGCGCCGCGTTTCGCGAGGTACATGGATTATTTCCACGTGCTGCCGGGCGTAAGCTGAAGAAGCACGGCCCCTCAGCGGCCAACCGACGGCCGCGCCACATCCGGGAACAACCAAAAGACAAAAAAAGAACTTCTTCCTTTCCTACTGGCGCGCCCTGGTGCGTGGCCCCTATAGAGGCCCCATTCTAAGCGGTGATGATTCGCATGCGGGGTATGGCGGCGCGCGTGGCGCATGGGGCTTGGCGGCTTTTGCCGATGGATTTCCGGCGGCAGGCGATGTCCGGCGTCGCGGCCAGGCTGGTGCGCAAGCCCGATGCAGTGCCGCCGGCGGTCAGCCATGGCGTGATCGTCGCGGGCGACGTGGCGGGGCCGAACGGGCTGGCGGAGAGCGCCAGGATGATTTTCAATTGTGCTGACCGGCATGGTTTGGCGCGCGGATTTTTGCCGCTGGGGTTGCCGAGCGTGGTGCCGGGGCCGGAGGGCGCCGACAATTTGCCGCCGGATGCGGCGCTGGTGGCGGTGGTGAACGCGCCGATTCTGCCGGTGGGGCTGCTGCGCTATCCGAAGGGTTTTTTGGCGGGGCGGCGGGTGATCGGGGTGTGGGCGTGGGAATTGCCGGTGGTGCCAAAAACCTGGGCGTTTGGCGCGCAATTCGCGCATGAGATTTGGGCGCCGACGAGGTTTACCGCGGACGCGCTGGAGGCGCTGGCGCCGGGGCGCGTGCGGGTGGTGCCGTATCCGCTGGCGGAAGCGGATTTGGCGGTGGCGGGCGACCGGGCGGCTTTTGGCCTGCCGGCGGACAAATTGCTGGTGCTGACGGTGTTCAATCTGGCATCCTCGATGGAGCGGAAGAATCCGCTGGGATCGATCGCGGCGTTCAGGGCGGCGTTCGGGGACCGGCGGGATGTGATGTTCGTGCTGAAATTGTCGGGGGTGGAGGATTATCCGGCCGATCTGGCGCTGATCCGGGCGGCGGCGGCAGGGGCGGAGAATGTGGTGGTGATGACTGAGACGCTGCCGGAGGCGCGGTTAAGGGGGCTGATCGCGGCCTGCGATATTTTGCTGTCGCTGCATCGCTCCGAGGGGTTTGGGCTGATGCCGGCGACCGCGATGCTGTTGGGGCGGCCGGTGATCGCGACCGGGTGGTCCGGGAATGTGGATTTCATGGCGGACGGGTGCGCGGCGCTGGTTTCCTACAGGCTCGTGCCGGTGGTCGATCCGCGCGGGACGTATCAGTTGCCGGGGGCGATGTGGGCGGAGCCGGATCGGGAGGAGAGCGTGACCTGGCTGCGGCGTCTGGCCGATGATGCGGGGCTGCGGGCGCGCATGGGCGCGGCGGGGCAAGCCTATGCGCGGGAAAAACTGGGCGAGGGCGCGCTGCTGGCGGCGCTTTCGGCCAACGGCATCGCGCGCTAGGAGGCGGCCGTGATGTCTCTTCCCCTGCCCAGGCTTTTGGACGAGCCGATGAAGCCGCTTGACGCGCCGGCGGCGCGGAAGATTCTGGTCTGGCATTGGGGTCGGCGCGGGGCCGGGCCGGTTTTTGGAGCGCGGCTGGCGGCGGCGTTTTCGGGGCTGGAGGGATGCGCGGCGGCACTGTCTCTGGCGGCGGGGGCGGAGATTCTGTCGGGGCCAAGCGCGCCGGATTGCGCGTGGCGGGAGCCGACCTACGGCAACGCGCTGGGTGCGGCGGTGCAGGTGGTGATGGGGCCGGCGCAGGTGGCGCGGATCGACCGGGAGATCGCGGCGATCGCGCCGGACATGGCGGTCTGCGCGATGCCGGCGTTTCTGGACCGGCGGATGGTGGCGGGGCTGCGGCGCGCCGGCGTGCCGTACGCGTTCGTGGTGCACGACGCGGCGGGGCATCCCGGCGAGGCGCTGAATTTCTGGGCGGTGGGGCAGAACCGGCTGTTTGGGGATGCGGTCGCGCTGTTTCCGCTCTCGGGGCATGTGGAGGCGATGCTGCGGGCGCAGGGGTTTGGCCCGAAAATCAAGAAATTATGGCATCCGCCGTTCAGTTTCGGCGCGCCGGCGCCGGCGCCGCTGAGCCATGGCGGCAGGCCGCGGCTGCTGTGCTTCGGGCGGCTGCTGCCTTACAAGGGGCTGGATTTGCTGGCGGACGCGCTGGAAAATTTCGGCGGCGCCATGCCGTTCGAGGTGCTGGTGTGCGGCGATGGGCCGAAATCGGCGGAACTGGACCGGCTGCGGGCGATGCCGGGCGTGACGGTGGACCATAGGTGGATACCGGAGGCGGAATTGCCGGGGCTGATCGCCTGGGCGGACGCGGTGGTGCTGCCGTACCGGGAGGCGAGCCAGTCCGGCGTGGCGGCGGCCGCGGTGGCGCAAGGGCGCTATGTGCTGGCGACCCATGTGGGCGGGCTGCCCGAACAACTGGCGGGGGTGAAGGGCGCGGCATTATGCGCGCCGGAGGCCGGCGCGATCGCGGCGGGGCTACGGACGCTGTTTCAGGGCGAGTCGGGGGCGCCAAGAGAGGATGCGGGGGAGGATTGGCGGAAACTGGCGGCGGGGATGATGGAGGTTCTTGGGAAGCATTGACCGGGGGTGATGGGGACCGAAAAAGGCGTGGATGCGCTGGCATGACGTGGCGGAGGCGGCGGGCTGGAATTAAGGCGGCTTGGTTTGATCATCGGCGGTGAGCCAGGCGGTGTCGTATTTGGTCTTCAGCTTCATCGCCAGGCGGCCGGTCCAGCAGAAGGGGCCGCGCCAGGCGGTGGCGGTTTCGGAAGTGAGGCTGAGAATCGCGAGGGTGTGGCTGGGCGGCTTGAACCTATGCAAAGCCTGGCCGGCCAAAGCGCGGCGGAGGTTGCCGGCGAGCGTGTGGCCCTGGCGCACCGCGATGGCGCCGGAGCGCGGCAATGGTTGGGGGAACAGCGCGCAGTCCCCGGCGGCGAAAACATTGTCGCGCCCCTCGAGCTGGAGGGTCTCGCGCACGCGCAGCTTCGGCTCGGGCGTGTAGGCGTACAGCACCTCGTCCATCAGCACGGGAAATTTCGGCACGATCTGAATTTTGGCGTCGTGCAGGTGCTGCAGCACGGTTTTGCGCACGCGCTTCGGCGCGCCGGCCAGCACGGCGCCTTGCGCCAGCATCGTCATCCGGGCTTTTGGGCCGAGGCGGATGCGCAGCGCCAAAGCCAGCTCCACGGCGGCGGCGCCGCCGCCCACGATGCCGATATCGGGCTTGGACATCTGCGTCCATTTGCCGAGACGCTCCAGAAACGCGCCGATGGGCTTGACGCCGTCATTGGGCAAGGCGCCGATGGAGATGGCGAGGAAATCGAAGCGCAGCGGCTCACCCTGGCTGACGCGCACCCAGTTATTTTCAAAATCCAATAGTCTGGCGTCGATGAAGCGGGCGCCGCAGGACTGGGCCAGCAGGCTGGCGTCCACAAAAGCGTGCTCGGGCAAAATATCGCCGCGGATGAGGGAGGGCAGGGCGCCGGTGTACCAGGCTTTGCGGCCGTCATTGATCAGGACGAATTCGGCGTCTGGAAGGTTTTTGGAAAGAATACGCAAGGCGGCGATGTTGGCGTGGCCGGCGCCGGCCAGGATGACGCGTGGTTTGACCCTCACAAGACAGATACTAAGGCGGAATAAACTTAAGGGATAGGGAAGGAAGAAGCGCTTTTTTGAAAAAAAGCGCGCAAAAAACTTTTATTCCCCCCGGCCTTCGAGCGGCCATACTGTGGCCGCTCAAAAACCGGGGGAATCAAAGTTTTTTTGGTTACTTTTTTTTCAAAAAAAGTAACTTCTTTCTTCTGCCTTCTATAGCGCGCGCTCAAGCGTCCTAGCGATGCGCAACAAATGATTATCCCGGTACAGCGCGGTGGCGAGCTGCACGGCGCGCGGCAGGCCGGCCGCGTTGGTGCCGACGGGGACGGAGATGGCGGGCTGGCGGGTGAGGTTGAACAGGAAGGTCCACGGCGCCCAGTCGTTCCACAAAGCGTGCACCGGGTCGTTGAAGCGAGTGGTCAGGCGCGGCGCGCAGATCGGGACGCTGGGGCAGATGACCGCGTCAAAACTCTGGTGCAGCATGGCCATGGCATGGGCGGCGGCGACGCGCTGGGCTTCGGCCTCCAGCATGTCCAGCGCGGTGACGTGCTGGTAGCGGCAGGCCACGTCCACCAGGCCGGGATCCAGTTGGTGGCGGCGCGTGGTGGGAATGGTTTCGACCAGTCGGGTGAGGGCCGCGCCCCAGATTTTGGGGAAAATCTCCGAGCAGTCGGGCAGTTTGACGGTGGCGATGTCGATGCTGGCGCCGGCTTCTTCGAGGATTTTGCAAGCGATGTGCATGGCGTCGTGGCCGTCCTGATCGACCGGGGCGTTGAAGCCGGGGGAGGCGAGGATGGCGATTTTCATGCCCTCGACCCCGTCTTCGATGCCGGTGCGCCAGTCGCGCGGGTTTTCCGGCAGGGAGAACGGGTCGCGCACGTCGAAGCGGGCGAGGATGTTGAGCAGCAAAGCGGTGTCGCGCACGGTGCGGGCCATCGGGCCGGCGCAGGCGACGTGGCCGAAGGCGCCAAGCGGCCATTGCGGCACGCGGCCGAAACTGGGTTTGAGGCCGACGACGCCGCACCAGGCGGCGGGGATGCGGATGGAGCCGCCGGCATCCGTGCCGACATGCAGCGGGCCGAAGCCGGCGCCGGCGGCGGCGGCGGCGCCGCTGGAAGAGCCGCCGGCGGAGTGCGCGGGGTGCCAAGGGTTCTTGGTGGAACCGTGCAGCGGGTTGTCGCTGGGGGTTTTCCAGCCGTATTCGGTGGTGGTGGTTTTGCCGATGATGACGGCGCCGGCGGCTTTCAGCGCGGTGGTGATGGGGGCGTCGGTGGCGGCGGGCTCGGGGCTGGTGAGCAGGCTGCCGCGGCGGGTGGGCAGCCCGGCCATGTCGATGAGGTCTTTGATGGTGACGGGCACGCCGTCCAGCACGCCTTCCGGCTGGCCGGCCGCCCAGCGGGCGGTGCTGGCGCGCGCGGCCTGCAAAGCCTGGGGGTTCATGGCGGCGAAGGCGTTGATGGTGGGGTTTTCGGCGGCGATGCGCTCGGTGACGGCGAGCAGGGCTTCCAGCGGGGAGAGGGTTTTGTTTTTGTAATGGGCGAGCAGGTCTTCCGCGCTCATCATCGCGGGGTCGAGCGTTGTGGGTCTGTCGGTGGCGAGGGTGGTCAGGTCAGCCATGACGGGACGGGCAGATTTTTGCCGCGGAGGAATTCCGGGTTGAAGAGCTTTGATTGGTAGCGCGAGCCGCCGTCGCAGAGG
>Ga0116231_10006907_pt1 | contig 21239 bp, 11 predicted proteins | sample S1TSphgellanicum_2_FD_89695 | JGI IMG/M metagenome (GOLD analysis project Ga0116231, IMG submission 89695) | Host-associated microbial communities from peat moss isolated from Minnesota, USA - S1T2_Fd - Sphagnum magellanicum MG | ecosystem: Host-associated > Plants > Peat moss > Unclassified...
ATATATCCCAACCTTAAGCCAATATGCTAAAAAGATTCCAACCCTAAGCCAATATGTATATGCAAAATTAATTTTGTCTTGGGATAAACTCTCTTGGCATGAGGTCTAACATTAAGTCAATATACATGTATTATTATTATTTTAAATATGTATTTGCATCAAATACACAAAAATTCTTGGTCCAATGGCTTGGGGCTATTACAATTTGACCCAAGGTGTCGGACATTTGTCCTGGGAGTGCCTGACATTTGGTTTAATGGAACAAGACCTTTGTCCTAGGGGTGCAAGACATTTGTCCTGATGTGTTCTACCCAACATAGTGACTTTAAGACTATGAGAGAGCACCTGGGATGGTGGGCAGTGACAAAAGAAGTTTTCTCACCTTCATAATCTGCCCGAAATTATTGGGCAAAAAAGTTTTCAAATTGCCCAAATGTTTTGAAGCATGAAGATATTTTCAGAATGCCAAAACTTTTTGGGGGGAGAAATAAAAAATCTCTTCAACATTTATAAGGCGCATGTAATTATTGAGCAGAATAAGAATTCCCAAAATGCCAAAAATATTTCAAGCACTGGGATTTTCTAGACTGCCCAATTTTTTGGGCAGAAATGAGAAAAAAATCAACATTTATAATTTTCCCAAGCAGGCTAAAATTTCCAAAATTGCCTGAAATTTTTCCAAGCATCTTTTTTAAAAAAAAATCTCATGAATATTTCCAAGCATAGGATTTGTTGAATTCCCAAATTTTGAGCAAAAATGAAGTATTTTCAACCTATATAACCTAACCAAAATATATTAGGTAGAATAAAGATTCTCAAACTAATGAATATTTTTCAAGCATCTTGAGAAATATTTTCCAAGAATTCTCTAGAATGCCCAATTTTAAACCTTAAATTCTTTTTAAAAAAATCTAATTGTAAACCTCAATGCTAATTTAAAAGAAATCCTAAGTCAAACAATAAAAAGATTCTAACCCCAAGCCAAAATGGTAATGTTTTTAAAACCTAAATCAAAATAATAAAGTGATTATACTCCTTAGGCCTAAATATATTCTAAACCTTAGGCTCAAATAGTTTTATCTTTAGGCCTAAAAAGAATATAAACTTAAGCCAAAATATTAAAAGCATTCTAACCTTAAGCTTCAATCTTAAAAGGATTCTAACCTTAGGCTTCAGCGTTAAAAACATTCTATTTTATTGTTAGTGTTCTTTGCAACTCTTTTTTAGTCACAAATTGCAATTAAAAAATATTACGTTTTCTTTTTTCTAGTCCCCCTCACCCACCTCATTCTTTTGGTGCAAAAAAAAAACTCCCAAATGCTTTGGAAATTGTATCAACAGAAATTCAGTCTCAATGCACCCTAGGCCCCACATAGAAAGGCCTTCAAAACCCATCTCAAACAAAAAAAAAACCAGAAAAGACCCACAACCTACCAACTTGGAATTTCAAAATTCCAACCATTTTCATGACATCTAGGGTGCAATATAGAGGGATAACCGGCAATTAGTTACATGCTAGCCAAGTCATTTGCTCAAAAAGTTGATCCAAATTCTAGCGAAATGAACCAGCAGTTATGGAAAAAAATCAAGGAACCGCCCAATATTGAAATGTTCACCAAGTGTTACTGTGGACTGCCAGTTCTTCCTTTTTGGGGACAAAATTTATCAAACATTTCTCATTAGAGTTTCAACAACTCAAATGATTTTGTCAGGTATTTAGTGCAGAACATTAAATTTTTTGTAAGATTTTATTTTGCTAGTGGAATGGTACACCCTATTCAGTGTAAAAAGATTTCCTCTATTTCTTATTTGGTGGGGCAGTATCCCTACGGGGTGACTTTAGACGGACAAATGGACAATTAGGGGAAAAAGAAGCAAATTGCCTGCAATGAAGACCTTTTGCTTATTTAAGGTCTTCCCTATTGCATTGCACCTTGGAAAAGCCTGTTTGAGAGCACATATGAGCTTAAAAATTCGCAAACCCTCAAGTTGTGTTTTAATGTGCAGGCCCACATTTATCATTCTCCACATGTGATACTATTGAAATGAATTGTAGCAACCCTCTTTTATGCCTTCCAATTTGTGCTGAATGGATCTTGATATGTTTTTACCTGTTTGTGTAAGCACCTTCATCCCCACATCTCCACCACGATCTTCAAAATATGCACATTTGCTTTGATACCCATAGGTCCAATAGAAGTATCCATGTGGTCTTTTTTATGAAACCTATCAAAAAATATTTTTCTTTAAAATTCTATGAGATGCTTCCCATTTGTGGTTCTCTATTCAAAGCCAATCGAGGGGTCATTATCATTCAATCTACTCAACATGACTTGATATGTTGAAGCAAGCTTTTGCAACAGATCGATGTTATGGATACCCTTCATACAGATGACAAAGTATATTATTTACCATTGGAACAAAATGCTTTTGAAAAAATAATGGCATGACTCACTTGCTCTAACGCCGTCAAAATATGTCAACGTTATGCAATTCCTTATCCAAAAATAGTTTAATACTTTCCTCTTTTTTAAATGATGATACAAAGTTAATTTATGAATGTTCGATTGTAAAATGTCAGCAGAGGTGACTGATGTCACTCTATGGGGTTTTCGAAATAATTAGGAGTGGTGGTTATTTCATTCTGTATTTTTTTTCCCCAAAAGCCCATTCTAACAGTTATGGAAAAAAAATCAACGACCCACCCAATATTGAAAAGCTCACCAAGTGTTACTGTGGACAGTGAGTTCATTGACAAATTTGTCAAACATTTCTCATTACAGTTTCGACAACTCAATTGATTTTGTCAGAGCTTTGATGCAAAACATTAAGTTTTTGGTAAGATTTTATTTGGTTGGTGGAACAGTACACCCCATTCAGTGTGAATAAGATTTCAACTTTTTCTTTCTTGTTTCGTGGGGCATTGTCCCTAGGGAGTGAGTGACTTTAAACGGATAAATGGGCAATTAGGGAAAAATGAAGCAAACATTTCTTTTGTACTGTCTACAATGAAGATCCTGTGCTTACTTAAGGTTTTCCCTATTGCATTGCAGCTTGGAAAAGCCTGTTTGAGAGTACATATTAGCCTAAAAAGTCGCAAACCCTCAAGTTGTGTTTGAATGTGCAGGCTTGAGGTGGGTACGCCACACACATCAATAGCACAGGTGACAAGCGTCAGTAACCTGTCACACTTACCTACACTAATATATGCTAGAGGGAAGTCCCCAGCTATGGCCAGTGGGTACTGTCGATGGATATCACTAGGTTAATTTTCTTCCTCAGCATGTTAGTCTGCAGTTGGAATAGTTTTTTTCTTCAGCACGTCAGTGTGCAGTTGGAATAGTTGACAAAAGCAGCAACTGGCGAAGTATGGAGTTGTGCACTCATAATGTACTGGAGAAAACAACCCTTAATGTGGGTCTGGCATATACCTCCGCCGCACAGTCGCCATAAAATCATAGAGTTCTGCAGTATCGTAAGCTAGAGGAAAGTCCCGAGATCAATGACCTCGCTTTTTTGTGCTGAGTCATGAAGTAGTGCTCCATACTACAAGGGCCACTTGCATCCTGTATTCTGTAAGTTAAAATTCGGTTCTCTATAGAACCATGTTGTCCAGTGGGCTAGCATTAACTACATTTTTTGTCAAAGTTGGTAAACCTGACATTGTTATCATCAATCCCCTTGTATGCAGACTTGGACAGCTTGTTAACCCGACTCAACAACAAGAGTACAGCCGTCATCCAACTGGCAGGTGTCTATCTCACAGACTTGTTATGTTGAACTCAAATGAAACTATGGAAGCTACAAAAGAATAGAAGGTTTTATTATGAAGTGTAGAGTTCCTCCCCTTTGGCCCAGCTATATAGATCAAAGAAGGACAACATTTGCCAAAGCATATGGGATAAAGGTAGGGTGCTATAGGGAACTGTTTGGGGAATAGGTCAGAAACTTGGGAACTCCTTGGTTTGACCACCACCCAACCCCCAAACCCAAAAAATGGAAAGGCAACTGTGAACCGTCCAAGTGGAAAGTGAACAGTGGATAGTCCACTCTCCACACCAAAGTTCAAACACACCTTAAAAAAACAAAACCCTCCCTCGCATCCACAAGAATAAAAGGGCCAATTAGGGCTTGAGTGACCCAGCAGCACCCACTAGTGCACCATCCATCGAAATTGCTTGAGAAAAACACAAATTTCCCAAATTTTTATTAAAAAGGGAACAATTCGCCTGAAAAATGCTTGTGCTTAGTGCGCAGGTAGTCTTCCTTGCTCGAGCGCAGTAATGTTGTCAACTGTGTATTTTTGTCAATTTTGTGATATCAAAAATTTGGCGAATTTTTCCAGAAAAAATAGAAAAATTAATCAAAATTACCAATGTTTTTTTGTTCAAATTTGTGAAGTAGGTTTGTTGGTAATCAAGCACAAGAGGCTTAGCCAAATTGGGCTAGCATCTGGGGGGAGTTGGGGGGGGAGTTTATTGGATCATATTTTTAAAATATAATAATTATAGACTTTTTTTCCTTTCATAATGTGGCAACTTCTAATATAAAAAACACATTTTCCCAATCTTTTTGTTAAATGTTTTTTGTTACAATTGGTCCATGCAATTTTGTGTTCCAATTTTCATTAAAACCCAATGCAATTGGGGATAGATTTCTTCCCTCAATTATGGATGCATCTTTTTTTTAAAAGTTTGGCAATTACCCATGTTGGAGGTGTGTAAGTATCCGTCATAACACAACCTTTAGGTCTATTTTGGAGGATGATTCCATTTTCTCAAGATCTAGAGCTCGTATTCACTTTTGTTCAATCAAAGAGACATGGTTATAGTTGATTGCTAGGCCATGTATTCATTCATTTCACATCACACATTCTACTTTCATTTTAGTGTTGTGTTTTTGTTTCAGTTTGATTCAACTTCTAGCATTTAATTTTTTCATGTGTGAATGTCGACATCGGTTAAATGTATTTGGCATGCATCTTGCACATTGTCCATTCGGAAGTTAATAGATAAAACACATGACACCATTAGAAATGTCACGTATGCCCTCGCTTAAGAAAATGAACACGATGTATGGAAAGAACAGCAATACACCTTTACATCAAGAATTTCATTATGAATCGATCTTTCCATGACTCTTAAAGATTAAGTCTTTGCTACCAATGTGATAATTACAAACTTGACACAAGAGACAAAAAATAATAGTTATGAGTGTCATTAATTGATGAGGAGGTGGAGTTGCAAAACTTAATGTCATTGTTAAAATCTGCAAATATAGAAGGATTCATGAAAGGCACCATTTTATTCCAATGACCCTGGAGATGCATGACACACTTTGGCATGATATAGATTGTTTCATTAATGAGTGTGCTCGTCTTTTCCACAATAGACAATCAAGACATCATTTATTCTTGTCTTTTTACATTCAATTTTTGAATAAACATTTTAGTATTGTTTTTCAACATGTTTAACCTCTGCTACATAGAAAAAGATTGGTTGGAGGAGATGCTTGTTTTAGGCTTCTTATTACTATTAGATGTCACGATTTGCATGTAGGTGACATGAAAAGGGATGTGGGTGACATAGTTTCCTACCACGAAGGACCAAACCTTTCTCCTTTTTTTTGGGTCTTGCAAGTTGTGTATCATTTTGCATTTCTTTTGCCTTCCTTTTTGTCTTGTGCATGATGGTACCAACCATGGATTTTTATTGGATTTTTTATCAAATAAAAAAGAACCCACTCAACTTGGGATTAATCAACATTTATATAATGTCAATTTAAACATTTCATAATTAAATATAATTCGTACTTTTCTCAAAATATTCAAATATTATGATACACATGTTCCTACTTATTTATATCATTAATTTATAAGTTGTAAGAAAATTGTCATCATTGATTTAAATAGGACAATTTTAGGTTTCATAAATTGTCCCTTGGACAATTCCAAACTAAAATTTGTTTAGCCCGTTCTCAAGTGTGGCATGAAAAATTTGTCTTTTCACATTTGTTTTAATTTAAATTTTTTTTTTCAACACCATATTCAGGAATACACTTCCAATATTTATGCAATCCCATTACTTTTCAATATTAAATTCAAGTTGCATTACATTGTTGTTCATGCCTATGATAACTAGAATACAATTTAGTGACAAACAATGGGAAGTAATCACAAGGGCTATATAATTGATCCTCAAATAAGAATGTAGGTATTCACTTATTATATATTTCATTTGTTGATTGTGTTGACATCACAATGAGGTTAGCATTTGTGAATATATATTACATGTGTACACTTATGCAATCCATGTAATTTTAATTGTTATTGTTCTTTGCAACTCTTTTTTAGTCATAAATTGCAATAAAAAAATTTACATTTTTCTTTTTCTAGTCCCCCTCCCCCCACTAATTCTTTTTGTGCGAGAAAAAAACTCCCAAATGCTTTGGAAATTGTATCAACAGAAATTCATCCTCAGTGCACCCCACGCCCCACATTTAAAAAAAACCCATCTAAAACCAAAAAAAAAAGGAGAAAAGACCCACAACCTACCAATTTGGATTTTCAAAAATCTTACCATTTTCATGACATCTAGGATGCATTGTAGAGGGATAAGCTGCAAATAGTTACATGCTACCCGAATCATTTGCTCAAAAAGTTGATTCAAATTCTAGAGAAATGAACCAGCAGTTATGCAAAAAAAATCAAGGAATCGCCCAATATTGAAATGTTCACCAAGTGTTACTGTGGACAGTGAGTTTTTCTTTTTTGGGGACAAATTTGTCAAGTAGTTCTCATTAGAGTTTCAACAACTCAACTGATTTTGTCAGGTATTTGGTGCAGAACATTAAATTTTTTGTAAGATTTTCTTTTGCTAGTGGAACGGTACACCCCGTCAGTGTCAAAAACATTTCCCCTATTTCTTGTTTGGTGGGGCATTATCCCTAGGGGGTGACTTTAGACGGACAAATGCGCAATTAGGGGGAAAAAAGCAAATTGCCTGCAATGAAGACCTTTTGCTTATTATGGTCTCCCCTATTGCATTGCACCTTGGAAAAGCATGTTTGAGACTACATCTGAGCCTAAAAATTCTCAAACCCTCCAGTTGTGTTTGAATGTGTAGGCCCACATTTATCATTTTCCACATGTGATTGAAATGAATTGTAGCAACCTTCTTTTATGCCTTCCAATTTGTGATGAATAGATCTTGATTTTTTTACCTGTTTGTGTAAGCACCTTCATCCCCACATCTCCACCATGATCTTCAAAATGTGCACATTTGCTTTGATACCCATAGGTCTAATAAAAGCATCCAGGTGGTCTTTTTTATGAAACCTATCAAAAAATATTTTTCTTTGAAATTCTATAGCATGCTTCCCATTTGCTGTTCTCTATTGAATCAAGGAGTCATTATCATTCAATCTAATCAACACAACTTGATATGTTGAAGCAAGCTTTTGCAACAGATTGATGTTATGGATATCCTCTATACAGCTGACAAAGTATATTTATTTAGCATTGGAACAAAATGCTCTTGAAAAAAATATGGCATGACTCACTTGCTCTAACGGAATTAAAATATGTCAATGTTATGCAATTCCTTATCCAAAATAGTTTAATACTTTCCTCTTTTTTAAATGATGATACAAAGTTAATTATGAATGTTTTATTGTAAAAAGTCAGCATAGGTGACCGATGTCAGTTTGTGAGGTTTTTGAAATAATTAGGAGTGGTGGTTATTTCATTCTGTATTTTTTTCCTCAAAAACGCATTCTAGCAGTTATGGAAAAAAAATCAACGCCCACCCAATATTGAAAAGCTCACCAAGTGTCACTGTGGACAGTGAGTTCATTTTTTTTGGGGACAAATTTGTCAAACATTTCTCACTACAGTTTCAACAACTCAATTGATTTTGTCAGGTCTTTGATGCAAAACATTAAATTTTTGGTAAGATTTTATTTTGTTGGTGGAACAGTACACCCCATTCAGTGTGAATAAGATTTCAACTATTTCTTTCTTGTTTCGTTTCAACACCTCAATTGATTTTGTCAGATCTTTGATGCAGAACATTAAATTTTTGGTATGGTTTTATTTTGTTGCTGGAACGGTACACCCCATTCAGATACCATTGAATAAGATTTCAACTATTTCTTTCTTGTTTCCTGAGGCATTGTCCCTAGGGAGTGAGTGACTTTAGACGGACAAATGGGCAATTAGGGAAAAATGAAGCAAACATTTCTTTTGTACTGTCTGCAATGAAGATACTTTGCTTATTTAAGGTCTTCCCTATTGCATTGCAGCTTCGAAAAGCCTGTTTGAGAGAACACATGAGCCTAAAAAGTCGCAAACGTTCAAGTTATGTTTGAATGTGCAGGCCTGAGGTGGGTACGCCACAAACATCAATAGCACAGGTGACAGGCGTCAGTAACCTGTCACACTTACCTACACTAATATGTGGTAGAGGGAAGTCCCCAGCTATGGCCAGTGGGTACTGTCGATGGATATCACTAAGTTAGTTTTCTTCCTCAGCACGTTAGTCTGCAGTTGTAATACTTGATGATAGTAGCCACTGGCGAAGCATGGAGTTGTGCACTTGTAGTGTACGAGAGAAAACAGCCCTTGATGTGGGTCTGGTGTATACCTCCGCCGCGCAGTTGTCATAAAATCATAGAGTTCTGCAGTATCGTAAGCTAGAGGAAAGTCTTGAGATCAATAACCTCGCTTTTTTGTGCTGACTGAGGAGTAGTGCATTATACTACATGCACCAGGTGCATCTTGTATTCTTTAACTTAAAGTTGGGTTCTCTGTAGAACCATGTTGTCCACTTGGCTAGCATTAACTACGATTTCTGTCAAAGTTGGTGAACCTGGCATTTTTGTCATCAATCCCCTTGTATGCACACTTGGACGGCTTGCTAACCTGACAAAACAAGAAGAGTACTATCTGCCATCTCCCACACTTGTTATGTTGAACTCAAATGTTAAACTATGGAAGCTGTGAGAATAGAAGATTCTATTTTGAAGTATAGAGTTCCTCCCCTTTGGCCCACCTATATAGCTCAAAGGAGGACAACATTTGCCAAAACATGTGGGATAAAAGTAAGGTGCTATTGGGAACTCTTTGGGGAATAGGTCAGAAACTTGGGAACTCTTTGCTTTCACACACAAACCCCCCCCCCCCCCCCCCAACCAAAAAATAAAATAAAATGGAAAGCCAACTGTCCAAAAGTAAAGTGAACGCTGGACAATCCACTCTCCACACCAAAGTTCAAACACAACTTGAAAAATAAAAACCACCCTACTGCGCACCCACAAGAATAAAAGGGAGGCCCCTTCACTGCATGACACCCTTTCACTTTTCATTGGTTGCATGGAAATTCTATTCGTAAGATTGGCTGCCACTATTTTTGGCCTGGATTAATGGCACTTCCTAAGAACACCCTACCTAGTATGTCATTTGATGTGAAAACTTAGCATGTGTCATGAAAACCCACTTCCATATCAAGAATGTTTGACCTAGAGTGAAGTTTGTGTAATGATTCGGATTTGCACAAAAGGAGCCTAGTGTGATTTTTTGATGAGGTGGGCTAACTCGGAGCTATTTTTCAACAATATATTCAAATGCATTTCATTGGGCTGGTGCAGTATGAGAAGAGAGGCTGTTGGGATCATTCAAGTACCAAGGCTTCTTTTGCAATTTGATAGAACTTGTACATATGTGTCTTGTGCAATAGGTTCTCTCATCCCTAACTCACTGTGTCTTGCAATATCAATGTGCATGCACCTTGTTAAGGTGCTATTGAATGGACAGTGTTATTGCGCCAAGAATTCAAGTTCATGTATTGAACTACAAAGTCAAGACATGAACTAGGTTTGAGGCTTTGGAGACATGGGTTACACCTTAGATTCCTTGAAATATTGAAATAAATCTACTTCACCTTAACTCACTAATAACACCTAGTGAACTAGGTCTTTCCATACTAATAATTTCTCCCTTCTCTACAAGGACAGCTGATAAATTCCATGGTGCAGCATGCTAAAAAAAACCACTCTAAACACCCAAAAAATGGCTATTACATGAAAATTCCATGTGCCAAAATGGTGGATAATATTGAAAAAACCAATCTAAACACAAAACATCATCAGTGCACCATTGAAGTTTGATTGGATGGGGGGAAGTAAATTTGTTGAGGATCTTGGCTGATTTTTTTGGGTGTGCATTTTACATGGTATTCAGAGCTGAAGTTTGGGTTCAGATCCTTTGTAGAAAATGTAAAACATGCAACGACAAGAAGATGTATTTGTAAACCCAAAGTCATATTTAGCACAACGCTTATTTCGTATCTTGTTGATCCCTTATTTTCCCCTCACCCCCAATTTGTTGATATCCATAAAGTTCATAAATTTTGTAAAAAAGATTTGACCAACGTCTACGGGGGCTCTTTACACTAGAGGGCTTGGGCCATGGCCTATAGAACCTCATGGTACCTCTCTTTTTGGATGAGACCATTGGAAAACACATGGGCTATGGCTCTAAGGCCTTTGTTCATAACGTAAACCGAATTTGGACCAAAAGAATGGACCCTGTCCATATTTTCAAAAAAAATGAATTTGTTAAAAAAAGTTTGAAAATGTGGCTGGCTTAACTTTTCATTCATCTTTTTATTTATTTTTAATTCTTTTTTTAGCTTTCCTCTTTAGCTTTCTTCTTTTTCATTCTATTTTTAAAATACTTTTTCTTTTTTTTTGCACCTTTCATAAACAATCATGCATCATGGATGAAAGAAAGAAGCAAATACTTGTTGAGATGGCTATGTATTGGTGTCTATGTATATTAACTCAACAAATGTTAAGCCCACATCTCTTGAATTTTTTGATTTCACCTTTGTGATTGTGAATAATCTCCATGATCCATCGCTGGACAAAAATATGGAAAACATTTAGCAATAGACTACACTATCCACAAACAAGTCTAATGTAACAAGCTTCAATAACTTTAAGAGCATCAAAATGATGATTAGGAGAAAAAAAATGATCCCTTTCCATTACGGCGTTTACAGTTTAAGGGGTCATAATTGGGCGGGGCACCACAAATTCCTTCCATTTTTACTATTCAAAAAAAGAAAATTTTCATATAATCTTTTTTTCTCTTGTAATGTTTGAGCGAATAGCAATTTTGTGGAAGGCACACAAAAATTCCCCCATTTTTTCTATTAAAAAAATTAGAAATAGTAGTTATGCTTGAGCATTAATGGCAGCAAATTTATAGGGGAACTTCCAAAACTTCCCCCCAATTTTACTTATAATTTTAAAAATGTATATATATAAATTTTTTATGATTATGTTTACGTTGTAAGAGAAAAAAATTTTGGGGAGGGGGTTGGGGGAAGGGACACCAAAAAGTCCATCCCATTTTATTTTTCAAAAAAATAAGAAGCAAAAAATGATCCCAAATTATTCTTGCTTTAGTCCTCAAGGGGTAGCAATTTTATGGTGATAGCCATTCAAAATTCCCTTCAACATTATTTCTCATTTAATTTCTTTAATTTTTTTGTTAGGACTTAAAGGGAAATGATTTAATGAGGAGCCACCAAAAATTCCCTCCAATTTTATCTTTCAAAATTTTAATACAAAAATCAAGAAAATATCATAAATTGACAACTAATATTATTTTGGAACCCATTGGGTTTCACTATTTTCATTAAGCCCACCTTTGAGATAGGCCTAAAAAAATACCCCAAGGGCCCAAATAACATTATCCACAACTATCCATGTACGATTCCAACAATTGTTTTCATCAACATCATTTGTTTGGGCTTGGGCCCTAAACTAACCTAGTGTAAGCCCAACTAACCAACCTTGATAGTTTGGGCCAATGAGAGATTTTAGATTTATGTGGTCCTAGGCCCAAGCCCTCTAGTGTCACCCAGCCCCTAAAATTGAACATGAAATTGATGTGATTATTGTTTAATGCAATTTTGTAGGGTGTGTTAACATGCAAAGGAAGATCACTTCTTTCAAGATTTGTCTTAGGCCTCCTAGTTAAGACTAAGATTTTTTTGACATTTGTCAAAATGTGAAAAAAACATTTGATCCTAATTGTGGCATCAATGCAGATTAATTTACAAGTTTAATGCTCACCTAAGATTTTGACCCCCAATTGAACCCCTAATGAACAACTTCATCCTTATTTAGGGCATTTTATGAATAACCTTATTGGGTTCAATCTGTCGTCCTCCTTTACATCTTTAGACATGGTTAGAGAGTTGTAGGTGACTAATGATTTGGGTGCCCAAACTTGCAGTAAACCAATATATGTCTGGAAAAAAACAGATATCATATTGTATTCTCTTATTTTGGATAGAATTGTCCATCCACAACACATCCCCTCAGCCATAATTAAGGGCCATATCCCAATAGAGTTAGCTTCATGTGCAAACACATAATAGATCAATCTAATCTCTGGCTCTTGGCAACAATAGTTGTGTGGTAAGGGTAATCATGCCCATAATCGAAAATAGGCTAGTTATTGATTAGGGCAAAAGGTTAAGGTAAGGCATGTTAATGGTCGATTAAAAAAGGATCACCCTTTCATGGCTAAACGTGGGTTGACAAAAAAAAAAGTTCTGAATTTTTTATGGGGTTACCCAGGTAATGAATTTTTGTGTTTAGTAATAGGGTAAAAGTCACCCATTTGGACAAATGTGCCCACTATTGGAATAACAAAGTGTTTGTGAAAATATTGTCTTCACTTGGGTTCCCATTGGGCTCCACTTAAAACACTAAAATGTTTGTTTTATAGTATAAGTTAAAACAAAAGAATTTCATTTTTTATTTTTTTTGGCACCCCATTAACATAAATGATTATTTGGTAATGGGGGTTGTTTAATATGATTATAAGCAATTTAAGGGTGATTATAGACGAGGGTCCAAGGTTCAGGGACCAATGAATTCAAGCAATATTATTGGTTGAAAGCTTTAAATTGGTCCCAAAGGCTTTAGATGAGGGTCCAAGGCCAAAAAGTGTCAAATTGAGGCTAACCTACATGATACTTGTTTTGGAGGGAAAATCAATTGGTTTGGACCAGAAACAATGCTAAAAGGAGAGCTTTTGATTTGGAGAACTAAGAATCAAGCTAGGAACCAAGGTACAATCCAACTCAAGGATCCAATTTGCTTCAAATCAGTCCAAATTGCTTCATAGGAAATTGGACCCTGGACCCTCAATCTAAAGTGAACCTAAGGTACATGGACACAAACAATCTTGTGTGCACAAAGTTGTCCTAAAACATAATATCTACCCCAACAACTTTAGAGGTAAAAACCAAAGCAAATTTCAAAATACTAAGCCTTTTACATTTCCCACCAAAAACATTGTTCTCAATCACAAGTTAACCAACATATCACAATATTAAAAAAATGTTCGATCTTAGTATATGTTTTAAGCTTGGATCAAAATGCCCAAATTGTCATAAAATATGGAAGATAAGTTGTTAGATATCCAAGAGATTATTCAACTTTAAAATTCTTGAGGTGTAAAATAGATAAGAATCCAATCCTTGTGAAATCAAAAGACAAGAAGGACCTATCAAAGTAGAAGGTAGTTTAGAAAAGGTGAAAATAAAAACAAGTTCACAAGATTAGAAAGTAGAAACAATAGTTAAAGAAAGGACATCTTATGTCAATTAATTCTATGAAACAAAACATAACAACTATAGATGGATCCAACAATATGTAATCCCAAGAGTAGCAGGGAAAATAAATAGTTATAGTTTTCACATGTTTCAAGAAGTTCCAAGTTGTCCAAGCATGAGGTTCACATTTACAACTTTCACATCAACTTTAGACATTGATTTATTGTGGGAAGACTTTGAAGGTTTTTTCAAACTAATCTTTTTTACATAATTGTTACAAAAGCATACACTTTTAACATATCCAAGTTTAACCAACTTTTTGGACTCTTGGAATGTGTACACAAGGTTGAAATGTGTACCTCTTATAGGCCTTGAGCGGATTCCACCAACTAGTTGGAGAGGGTTAAGGTGCAACATTTAGCCATGATATTAAATGTACCTCATGGGTAATGAAGAAATACAATCAACAATAGATAAAGAGAATGTCCTTCTTGCAACACAAGCACAAGAGGCATGAAAACTATATTTGAATTTCTACCCCACACTAACAAAACAAATGAATAATTGAATGCTTGGAAAAAACAATGGATGTAATAAAAAGTGGGCATACTATTTTTTTTTAAACAAACAAACATTAGCACATCTCTTTATTTTCTCTTTCAAATAATCTGAATCATAGGATACGATCAAGGAAACAAGGGCCACAAGGTGTGCTCATGGAAGAAAAGGATGTAACAATGGTGGCTTGGACATTCGATATGAAATAATTGAAACTTCCATATCCTTTTAATAGTTCAAGATGAAGGTGGTGGAATTTGTTTAAACTAGATTAACCCCTTTCAAAAATGGAGTTCTTAGGAACTCCTAGTGGTATTGGTTCAAACATTGACATCCAAAGTTGAATATTCAACTTGTGGAAGGAATTCAAATTTACTAATAACAAGCTTCGACAAGCCAACCTTATGATTCTTTCTACCAAACCATGAAAAAATCATATATTCAAAACAAGTATAATGAAGATCGTATGTGGAACTCAAATGAGATAAGGATTTAGGCATGGCAAAGCAAGGGCCAAAGTTTTTGCAAGAAGGGGTTCACATCATGTTTATAACACCATTCCCAAATCCAAGGAATGGTTGATTATAAATTATGTTGTAAATGTAATAGGAGGTTCCTTGCCAAGGTTTTACATATTTAGGTGTTAAAGGATTGAAGACGATTACATCAAACATTCTAAAATAGGAACATGCATGGTGATGCAAAAGAAAACATGGATAACTTCTTTTTTATTCAAAGAATTTATATCATTTTTCAATAGGTCAATCTAGGTGGCATCACAAAATACAATTGAGATGTACTAATTCTTTAGATGGACGTGGGTCACATGTTTCATAAAAACAATAAAATAAACATAAGAATTTGAAATTGACACTATTACATTACCATCTCACACTTCTCATGCCTTTAAACCATTGGATGTGAGTTGTTTCAAACCTTTCAAAATAACTTTTAAAAAGGAAAAGGACAATGCAATGGTAAAAAACAATCATTGCAAATTAATTAGTGTAGACTATGTAAACAATACCTTGGACCAATTTTTGTCTAGGAAAAACATTAAAAATGAGTTTGGGGGTGCAAGGATTTGGCCATTCAATGCACAAGCAATGGATGACAATATCAAGCCAAGTGGAGTGTGAACAACTACAAACATTTCAAATGAAAACAATGAGAGTTTTAATAGATACATAGTTACTGATATTCAATGGGGCAAAGATGGAGGTGCCATGTAATTGTTGAACATAACAACCATTAAAGATATTGGAATGGAGCTTAAGTCAATCTCCAATGGTAAGAGGACCTAAAATAGTACATGGAAATGCATAATAATCCTACTCCTACATAGGAAAGAAATTTAATAAAAATTATTTATGATTTAGGAGTTGTTCTAGATGGACTTACAAGTGAAGTGAAGTGAAGTGCTACCAAAATCTTATAATCACAACTTAAGAGACTTTGTCTTTTACAAATCTATTGTCCTTGCTTCATCTACTTGCGAAGAAAACAAAAGGAAAATAACCATTAGTAAACTATAGCAAATCATTTATAATAACGTTCAATGAGTATGCAAATATCTTACTCCAAAAGGCTATGCACAAAGAAGTAGTTGAAAAATTTAGAAAATAGGAAAGGAAAGAGAGGGAGGATAAAAGGGTTGAACATGTTGCTAATTCCTTCACCCCAACTAAAAAGGCAACTCAATGAATAAGAAAAAAACATGCAAAATCAAATTTCAATGTAACTTGGACAATAACTACAATATGGGAAATAAAGGATAGGTTTCATGAGAATTTTGTAGTTAGTTTAAGGGCCCATCCTTTATTATACATAGGTGTGAACCTTGATGTAGGATTAAACAATTAGAAGGAGGCTAAGGTTGTGGCAAGAGCTTGAATGTAACAAAAGGGGCATGTTGCAACGAGGTTGCAACAAACAAATTGGAGTAACATCTTGTAGATGGGAAAGGTGTGAAGGAGTTTGGATTCCAAAAAACAAATGGATAAACAGAAAAAACATGATGAGGGGTTCAAATGTTATCATGACAACATAGATAAGGCAATGCATTAGGAAGGAGGTGGATCTTAACATGTTATAGGATAGTCAATGTCTTAACATGTTTTAGGTTTTGGACCAATTAAAAGATTCATTTAGAAGTATGGATGCTAGCCTTGATTTTGAAAGGTCTGCCTAAAATTGTTAGAGTGAGGAGGCCAATGAGAGTAGGAGATGTGAAAATTATAACCATGTTTTAAAGGCTTGTTAGTAGAGGTTTTTATCCTGTGATGAAATTTCACGTGCTCAAGCGATTTTTGATGGAGAAAGTGATACCAAATGAGGATTTTGGAGGTTTTCCCTCACCATATATTTTAGATAATTTAAGAAAAAAAATGTAAAGTTTCACTGGATATTGAACAAAGTATGGTAGTCAGAAACATACAAGGATGCTTGAAATTTTTTACATCTATAACTGATTATCACCATTTACTCATCAAATTTTTGAAAAAACAAAACATTACTTATTAGAGTTGTGAAAAATTATGGCATCATTTAAAAGTTTAAATTAAAGTTTTCAAGTTTTGTCTCATAGATCACCTTTGGAAAAAGGCAATGAATTCAACTACAAAAATATAATCACTAAACTATTAGATATTGATTCTAGCAACAAAACATTATATATAAAAAAAAATCAAACATGGAATAATTTTGATTTGTCTCACTAGACATTTTAAATGTTGTAATTAGTTCTCTCGTAAAATGTTTAGATCAACACCTAGCTAAAAATGGTTTTTTTAAGCATTACTAGGTGGTTGATTAAGATTTGATAAAATGCGATGTATATTAGGTGATGAAGAATATTCAATCCCATTGAAACAATCAACAATGAAAGACAAACTCATGAATCATGCATTATCTTTGTGTGAACAATCTATTTTGCTAGCCACCCAAACTACCCACCTCCATTGCCCATCTAAATGAATTGCTTGTATATTTCAATTAACAAATGAGGCTTTGCCATTGCAACAAGAGGTTGAATTATTAAAGAAATTGCTCCAACACCCTCCATCATATTCATGTCTCTTGGTTTAATGTCCAATTGTGGAGACCAATTATTTACACATGAAGAATTATTGCAAGACTATATTGCACCATGAGTTGGGTGAGATCCAAACCAAAGCAGTGTTGACAACCTAATCCAAATGGTAATAGGTTGTAACTTGACCTTTTAATGTTGATACAAAACCAAAAAATCAATCAAGATCAAAATTTAAAGGTCTTTTCCATGCTTTAGAATCATGGTCAATAGCCTATATATTAATTACGACATTTGTGTTCACTACAATTTTGTAGTTTATAATTTGAAAATCTTTAGTATTAAAATGAAGGATTGCCAATGGAGTTGGAGGGTGTAAACAAAGTTTTTTTAATAATGTTTTGTAAGATGAATTGGGAAGATTTGAATATAACAATAACTTATTCTTACCTACAACTTTGTCAAGTTCTTTTTATGCCTTCCTTATAATTTCAAGATGGAGGTTGAATTCATATAATGTCCACTCCAAGGTGCTTGGAGATGTATCCATTGATGCCCCAAGCATATCTTGTAAATGAAAACCAAGGAACATTTAATGAACCAAGGAAAATAAAAATCAAATAACATTGATGAATATAATAGATGTAATTTTAAAAAATTTGTTAAATCAAATAGAGTACAATATTATGCATATACCATCAAAATTCTCATTTTTTAACCTTTCATCAAGTTTCTTATCAAGATTTAACAAAATATTTTATAGTGGATTCAACAACTACTTTGTTTCCCTTTTTATATTCCTCCAAATTGTTTGAAAAAAAAACTTTCATTTCAATTTTTTAAGCATTTAATTAGTCTTTCAAAACCTTGCAAGTTGAATGCTCTCAAGATCGGTATGAAATCATTGTCATTAATTTTACCCATTGCCTCTACCATCTTTGATGAAATAATTATTTTTGAAGATGACATTTGGTTTCTCACAAAGTTGACTAAACAATATTTAACAAAAGTTATTGCTAATCAATTGATGGAAAATAAGGCCCCATTAAAAAAAAGAACATAACTTTGTAAAAGGTCAACTTGATTAAAATGTTATGATATGTGTGTTGCCCACATTCTTGCTAATCCACCAATTTATTATGTTAAAGTAAACATGAATATTTGTCAATGGAAACTTGAAGTCATTCGTACATGACAACCAAAATGACAAGATTGTAAAACAAACAACATCAAAGAGAATCTTCTAGATTATGGCAAGATCAATGTTGGGTGGTAATGAAACAATATTAAGCATGGTTTGTTCAAGTAAAGCTCAACAATTGAAACTTTGTGGGACTTCTGTTCAATTTATAAAAAAAAAAAGGAAGATAAAGCACTTGTAATAGATCAATAAACAACAAGGCAAGTATTCAACAAATATAAAGTAAATCAATGATTTAGTAAGATTTTTGCATGGAAGACATTTTAGTGTCCTACACAAGTACCTTTGAAAGCTTTTTCCGAGATGGACCATGGGACATCTATTAGTTACAGAATCAGATTTGTCTGTCAAGATTGGGGGAAGATATCTATGTCCTTAAAATAATCAATAATTTCTCCATATTACAAATGATTGACAATATCTAGATCATTCAAGTCATCTAGACCATATACTAAAATATTAAAATGAATAAATTTCAATTCTGTTTCTTTTTTACATGTTTTACCAATGTTTGTTCCTTATACGTTGGATCATTAATATGATCAATATGAATAGCATGGATGTCATATGCCTCGTTTTCTTATATTGTACAGCATTTGAATGATTTCTAGAATGGATATTTTGATTATCCATCATTCTTCTTAACCAACCATCCAAGAGTAGGCAATCCTGAAGGACACTTCTGAACTACTAGTCAAAATTGGCTTCAACACCTATAATTGAAGTTACATGAAAAAAAATAATGTTATATTATGCCTCAAATACTGTTCCATGAAAGCTCTGCCACCTAGCATGGTCCATATGACTATAATTTTACCCAACCTGCATGCACAAAGCCTAAAATCCAGAATCATTGTTTGGAAGTCCTACATTCCCAGGCCAATTTGACATTTGGCCATACGATACTATTTTGTATTACAATCATGTCCCCATGCACTGATATGGCACTCCTCTTTCCCTTCCCGGTCGCAGAATCATCATAGAATAGCAGCACATGTCTTCATCAACCAAGCCTGGATGGTTGCAAGCTGACAAAAGGCAGAGAATAGTGATATGATTTGACTGTATGTGTTCTTTCACTTATCCAATCAAAATGTTGAAGAGCTTCCTTACCATTCCCATGCACAACACACATTCTCCAAGTATGGGCATCCTGAAAACCCAAATGGCCTTCTCAGGTTGCATCACTTGAGGTTGCCCATCCTTCAGATGCTTTCTTCCTGTTCCGAACAGAAATGTTCCACTGCATGTAGCCTGGCACCATTGTAACTGCTGCCACCCATGGTGGGTTTTGTGAGTCCTCAAGCCATTGAACTTCCCTGTCTTCTTATTTTTGAGATCCCAAACCCCTTTCATTTCTCTACAACTACCAATCCAGATCAAGTTGTTCTGCAGCCACATATTCTCTTCATCCCACACAACAAATGCTTTCATAGGAATAGAGGAGCCCAGAGAGTTTCTCTCAAGTGCTAACCTACAGTTCTGTTTCCAAGCATCCTCCATGCTCCCACAAAGACATGTCAACCATGCTATTCCCCACAAAGACATCTGAATCCCATCAATCATACACAGTACATAATTTGATACAACAGCAGCTTCAACTAATTTCCCTATAAGGAACTGCCTATGCACCTGTCCATATTTTTCTTACTGTCTATATTAGAGTAAAATCACTTAGATCTGTAGCTCTAGAAACAAAGTCCAAGCCAAGCTCATGACAGAATTTCTGAGGGTGTTCCCCACATATGGAATGGGAACCATCAACAATGATGACATTCTGTAGGTTGAGCACTGCTGCTCTAAAGCCTGCACCCACCACATATTTCCTGCTGCCAGGGAAGGAATGCAACTACATCATCTTTTCCCACAATGGACAGAACCTTCATGTGAATCAGCAGTCAGCTCCCAGCTGGTGCTGAAGGAAAACCCACCAGTCCTGCATAGTCTCATCACCAACAGCAGCATTTCTTCTCTACACTGAATAGTAATTCTCAGCCCAAAATGTTAGAATATTAGCCATATAATAGGCACTGTACATCTCACGCTGTGGAGGTACCTGCCATGCCAGACTGCATTCATAGAATTGCCAAGTCCCACATTTTCTGCCTTGTCCTCCTCCATGCAAAAATCTTTCAATCCCTCATTGAATTGAAAGATGGAAAATGTAGGACTATGTGCTTCTGTTCAGTATTTCAAAGGTCAAAGTTCGAAGCCCCATACCTATGCATGTTGCATGATTAAGTTATGGGAGCAGTGAAACCTGTTTTGGGGAAGGTTCTTGAAAACTAGGACAACATACAATTCCTTTCCTGTGGGTGCAATCACTTGATGAACTGTCAAATTTGCACACACCACCACCATTGATGTTCTTTAGAGCTGTTGTTGTTCCCATACTTGGAAAATCAGCATCTGCTATTCCAGGTTCCTCCTTAAGTGCCCTAAAGAAATAACACTGTCCTTAATCCAATTGTTGTACAAAAGTTCAACATCTGGATGTGAAAGTTGTGGTTTGCAGAAAAGCTCGAAATGAAGTCTGGCTACTGACCGGGAATCTGTTCCAGTAAAATCCTTTCACCAAAAATTTAGTCACCTTGTTGATGCTGCTGCTGTCTAGGTGGGGACCATGAGACAAGACAAAAGGCGACAAAGGTGCTCACTTGGACGTCGCACTGTGATTGGCAAACCTCCCATCCAGCATAATAGATGAACCCCAGTGATGACCCATCAAGAACAGCTGTCACAGTGGCATGACCCACCAAGAACACTTGACATAGCAGCAGTAAAAACCAAACGACCAATGATGACAGTAAGCATC
>Ga0116231_10006908_pt1 | contig 21238 bp, 17 predicted proteins | sample S1TSphgellanicum_2_FD_89695 | JGI IMG/M metagenome (GOLD analysis project Ga0116231, IMG submission 89695) | Host-associated microbial communities from peat moss isolated from Minnesota, USA - S1T2_Fd - Sphagnum magellanicum MG | ecosystem: Host-associated > Plants > Peat moss > Unclassified...
ATTTCATTTTAGCATGTCCCTGTATATGCAAGCATCTATGCCTAAAAGACATAGAGGCCTATATATAGGGTAGTGGTTGGGGCCTCCTGCACCCTGAACATATCCTTTAAGCACACCACTGGTTAGGAATGCAAAGATTAGAATGGAGCCACTGAATGAAGAGTTGGATGGTTTTACCAGCAGAGGACAAGTAGCCTTCTACTCCGCACATGCACACACACTCTTTTGCTCCATTGCACCTGAGAATTCATAGAGACTGGATTGAAGAAGGGAAGAAGACTTGGCAGGGCTCCTGTATCACAATACAACAAGCAACAAAAGCTCAGGCAACCTAACCAATTTGCAATTGTTGTTGCGTGAGATAAACCCTAAGATGCATGCAAAATTCCATGAGCGATTCCAGTGATGCAAGAGCTCTTCTCCTACATGTTGTAGTTTCTTCCTCATAGAAAGGAAGGCAAGGAAGAAGAAGAAGAATGATGATGATGATGATGAATAGCAGCCTGAGAAGCTCAGAATGAAGGAAGAATCAGTCATCAGAAGAACACATACGGAAGAAGTCTGATGGGGGAGGAGCCCCCGGGGGGGGGACGCACTGCAGGAATGGAAATTGCTCCTACACTGAAGAAGAAGCAGCAGTAATGTTATTGTTGCTGGTCCTAGTAGCCATAGAAGAGCGAGCCAAAGATCTAGGAGACTTGAACATAGTCTTGCCATGCCTCAGAATGTTGCGAGCTTCTCTCAATTCCGTCCTGTTTTCTCTCATTTGCAAACACCTAAACAACGCATACCACAAGAATAGCAGAAGCAAGATCGCTCCCATAACGCCCCCTGCGATGGTAAGAGACGTCTGCAATCGACCACATGCCATGGAAGGTACCGCATTACAACAAACAACCAACAACTCGAAAGAATGCTTTCAGCCTGGGCCATTCTTATCCATCTGTTCCTCGACTGCACACATCTTCTGAATTGGTGTGGCGATGGCTTCTTCTTCTTCTTCCACGCCTCTTCTTCTCCCCACACACACGCACACAGAATGGAAACTGCACATCCAACGTCGAGTCAAAAGCTTCGCAGAAACCAAGACTCGATTGTGGCTGTTTGCTGCTGTGCTAGCTCGTGCGATGGTTGGCATGCGTAAGACAATTGTTGCAATCAATCGTTGCTTGCTTACAACAAGCATCTGCTGCTGCTGCGATTGCTTGTTGTCCGCTCCTCCGTCCGCTTTCACCGCACTGCACGGTTTGCCAAAGGATTCCGAAAGCCTAGCTGTTTGTTGTTCGTACAGTTTTCACTGTTGCGATGGATGAATAGGTAGCCCCTGTCCACAGGTGCGCTCCTTCCGGATATAGACTCTTGTCGCGCTCCTTTGCTCCCATCATAGTCTTTCTCTTGCGATTTCATATTCGACGACGCCATTTCGGATTTTTGTCGTGCTTCTCTGCTCTCATCGGTTTTTGCTTGCAATTTTTAGATTCTTGTCGCATTCCTGCTTGCACCGTTTGTTTTCTTGCCATTCTTCGACGGCGCCATTTCTTCCAGCATGCTTTCCACTCTCCAGTTGCAGCAGCTGTCATGCTCTTCTTTTCTTTTCCCTTCAAGAATAACAAGGCGGCGTACCAGGAGGGCTAATGGAGTAACAATAAGGGCCTCCACAACAACGACAAACGACGACAACTCCGACTTATCGGTCTCTGAGTCGTCGTCATCCTCACTGCTCTCGCCTCTCAACATCGCCAGAGCTTTGGCTGCTGAAGGTAAAGCTCCCCGAATATTTTTCGCCACTCGTCCTGTGGTTCTGATGCTGAGTTCTGTTTTGCGCTCGAAAAAATTCTTCATTTTACTGAAGAAGAAGAAGAAGAAGAAGAAGAAGAAGTTGTTCCGCCTCTCCTCATGTGGCTCTGATGCTGGATTCAGTGTTTTTTTGCGCTGGAAATGTTGGTCGATGGAACACACATTCTTCGCTTCCTCTGATTCTTCCTGCCATCCCCAAAACCTAAAGACTAGTGGTCAGGATTGATGGCAACCATGAAGAGACAGTCAATTGATGATTGTTTCTTAAGGGTTTGTGGGCAGACATGGCAGCAATCTTCTTCTTCTTCTTCTTCTTTTGCTGCTGATGCTGCTGCTTCTGATTTGGTCTGGGAGTTTAATTACTGTCCTTGAAGAGGTGGGTTTTCAGTGGCAATTCTGTACGATCTAACTGCACTGGGAAAGTGAAATTGTCTCAGCTGTTTGTGAATGGATATTATGGGCAAATTAGTGGTGGGTTTTGTGTGAATGGTGCTGTGAAAGCTGGAGTTGTTTGAGGCATAAGTATCAACCCAATTTGGTGTCAAAAGGATGAGGTGGCTGAACTGCAGGCATATCCCTAGTGGATCATTATGGAAGACTACAGGTTTCTCCAGAAGCTTCCTCTGGAGAGGTGCACATTGATGTCTTTTTCTCTTGGTGTTTCATCTTGTCAATTCTGCCAGAGAACCAATCATTTCTTGGAGAAAGTTGGACAAAATCATTACTAAAAGATGAACTTCATATGACATTCTTACAATATGTACTAGGCAGTTATGTTCTTCAAATGTAGTGTTTTACAAAGAAAAGCAAGTATGCTTGTCAGATCACTGTTCTGGTTTCTTGTATAAACTTCTGATAGCCACTGGTCATTCCTAGAAAGGAAAAACTGCAGTGCCGAGAGCAGCTGTCACAGTGGATTAAAACAAACAAAATTGGGGATACTTCATTCTGGGTTTGAATTTGCTTACATGTCCAGTGCAGATATTTCAAGCATATCGAAAGAGACGCAGTGAAATCATGGCACAGTCTTTGGAAGAGAGTGTCATTCAGAAACAGCTTCGGGATTTGCAGGTAACAACGTTCAGGGTCAAGGTTCCTGTCTTCCAGAAGATAGTTATGTTTTCTCCTCTTATGGAGTTCATGATATCAGAAATTCAAAGTGAAACATTTTTACTTTTGACGAGAGTGAACCTGCCATATCGTGGTTGTGCAATGACTGAATTTTGTGGGCAGCAGTGGCTAATTAAGCTGTCACTTATTTCTTGATGATATCTCTTCAAGGGCCACAAGGAGGGCATTTTGGCTTTCATGCAAATTCCTACAGTAACAATAGATACTCTCTTTTGAAATAAGCTGTAATTAGCAGGAGTTATCTACAAAATGGAAAAAACCCATGAGAAGGATCTTCAACTTAACACCTAAATGCCAATCAGTAAATGGGGTGCTTTTGTGGTATTCAATGGCAGGATTCAGCTGATATGTTGACATCAGAGGAAGAGAGAAGAATGTATGATTGGAGTTTGTTGCGGTTACAGAATCCAGGGGTTGAATATATTTGGCCTTTTGAAGCTGACATTACGCAAAGACTCTCAGATTCTCCACCCAACAAGGTAAGCATGTGAAACTATGAAATAAATTTTTCTTTCCCGTTTCTGTGTTGGGAACAATAGTTGCCTTGACCACCTGCCTTGACCACCTGACAGTTTGAAAGTTCAGTATGACAAATTGATTTTCCTTTTTGCCAGCACAACTAATCACCAAAACCTGAAAGCATCATCATGTGTGACAAAATACTGTTGGCTGTTGCAGACAGTGGAAGATGATGAGGGAAACAGGAATGTTGCTTTATTTTTTCTTGGATGGTTCATTCTCTCATGCATTCTTAACATTGTGCTACCAAGATTACCATGAGACAGAGACAAGTGAACACATATGAACTTGCTATCAATTATTCCCTGCAAGTATTGTAAAACTCTTGCTCTGGCTTAATTTCCTCCATAAAAGTCATGAGATTTGTTTCTCAAGGAAGTTGGGAGTGGAAGCTATTATGAGCACAATGTCAGACATTTATTGCAGGATACTTTATTTTCTATAGGATTTATTTTACCCAGAACCCAATTCAGTGTGGTCAGGGTTTCAGCTTTTTGGTGAGAGGGATTGTTCAAAGGGAGTAGTTATGGTGTCCCAACTTTCATTGGTGCACATGTTTTATTTGTATAACTTTTGTTAGTTTTGGTATTACTAGGCACTGATTTATTAGAGCACAATAACATACTTTTTTGATGTTTATCCAGAAGCAATTAGAGTTTGTCTATTGGGATTGGCAATCTTCATTTCAAATATTGTTCACATTTTTCATAGCTATGGAAGAAATTGGAATTTTTATGAGTTGTGAAGGAGAAGCTATGCAACAGCACCTCCAAGGGTCATATAGTTTGTATGGCCACTGATGGTGCCTTTTTGTGGTTCATCTATGTAGTCAAAACTCAGCATCTGTAGCTAGCTGGGATTAAAACACTAGCATTCTCCATAGGCACAGACTTGTGGAATATCGACAATCATTGATTTTCTGATGATGGTTCCTCATTCAAGGCAATCAAAACTGGAGGCGGTTGTTAATGAGAAACAACCTTTGGTGCTGAAAACAGTGACTGGTTGGAGTCTGGCTGATCAACATTACATACTGGGAGACATGCCCTGTCAGTTGTAGAGTTGGCACTTTCTATGGTGCTTGCTGGAAGTGAACCCTCTGTCCCACTGACGGGAACTTTACACAACTGAATTCATCTAGCAATATCTCTGAACAAAAATACTTCAGCATTTGCAACTCTTCAATACTGATCATCACCTCAAAAGGTCTTTCCATTGTTATTTCATTCTAAGCCCAGGAGAGAACATGTTTATAACCTGGATCCAAAAATAAGACCCTGTGCAACAGCTGACGAAACTTTGATTTGAATTTTAAACACAAAATGTTTTGTTCCAGAAGTGAAAAGAAAGCTTCTGTTGAACATGATATCAACATGATAAATACCTGCAATCTGTTGAGGTCGATCTGTGGCCAACACTTTCATCCCAGTGCTGCAACTCATTTTGCACATAAATTTTCACTTTACTCTTCGCCCTTTGTGTATGTCTTCCTCCTCCTCGGAGATATTTCAGCGGTGCTGTTGTTCACGTAGAGATCTGGAATTCTAAGCTCCAAGGATTGAGAATGCTTCCACCCTTTTCACGTGATGTGCCTTCCACATTGCAGATTTCCTGCTCTCCTCTTCCATCTACCCTCCATCTACCCTTCTGTTTCCGAGCTCTTTATGCTAGACTCCTCACCATTAGGTTGTCCATGAACGTTTTAAGATGAGTTAGCATTGTGCCAGAAATCAATGAGCGAGGCCCTCCCACTCTCTGCAAACTCGAACCTACTTCGATTATTAGGGTATCGGAGACTACGACAATTATTCCAGTAACTCTCGCATCAGAAAATGAACGTTTACCCAACGATACAGTGCTCGACAAAGAGCAAAACCGATCGTCGGTAAGATCGTGGAAAGATAGATCCACTGCTGCCCTAGGGCTCGTTGATTGCTGGCCTTTCTCGCGTCTTCTTCACGCCTATCTGTATGACTTCTCAAGCTCTCTAGCAGTGGTGTGTTTTACGCGACTTGTCTTCACGCGTTTGCTATCCCCAAGCTTCCTTTCCAAGGTTGCAGAGGTTTCCGGCTTTCTCAAGCTCTCGGGCACAAGTTGCTTTATTTTCGCGTCCCCTTTAGACTCGTTTATTCTGCTTTTCGGTCGAGCTCTTCTCACGGCTCACAGCGCACTTCGTCGCTCTCGAGCTCTGCACGTACGTTTTGTTTGATCACATGCTCTTCTCTTTCTGCTTGAAATTTCTCGTTCTCTCTCTTTCTTCCCGTAAGAACCAGCCTATCTTTTGGCTCGCTATATATAGCCAAAAAGCTCTATTAAAAATGAAAACTGCTAAAAACTCAAGTGCTTTTCGAGATTTTCAATAGCCAGAATTCGACCAAAATCTAAGAAAAATCATCAGATTTCTATACATGGTTCAAATTTCAAATAGGGCTATCTTATCCATGGTCATGTGAATATGTTCATGGCCAGGCTCAAGAGAGCTTAGTGGTTTTTTGGAATTTTCTTATGGGAAGGGATGTGAATTTTCTTATGTCATAAATAGGCTCATAACCAAACATTTAGTGTCTCAATGAATGTTGAGTTCCTAGAGATCCTTCCATTGCATTTGGAGCTCAAAGAGATGTTGCAACCCTCCACCTCTCTAACATCACAAAAGTCACTCAAATCAGCAAGATACTGCCTTTGGGAGTGAAGGGGTAAGTGTTTGCTTATTGCCCTATCCTAATCTAAACCGAGAGTTCCTAAAAGTTCACACATGCATGAAGTTAAAAAGGTCATAGCAGATTGCTAGCCATATTATTTCATTGCCATACATTAAACATATACAAGGGACCTTGGATTGCATAACATCCTTGGGCACCTTATGATTTGTATTAGTCTATTATGGTGCATTCACACTTGATGTTAAGTCAGTGTTAAATGAAAATCTAGGTGGCATCCTAGGTGGCACCCAATTTTAAATGGGCAATAGCTTAATGTTTAGGTGAATGTTGACATAAAATGTTCATGGTAAGTAGGTATAAGTCCTAAACGACTAGGATGTTGTTAGGGGACTCAACACTAGAGTCCCTAACCCCAAGTTTGAATGCACCTTTATACATACTTTCTTGATGTCAAAATTGTTGGACTATCGCCACTAAGTTGATAGTACATATGTCTACACACGTCTACAACCACTACTAGAACCTGGTGTTTTTGCAGGAATGGATTTGGCTGCAACTGAAGGTAGGCTACCTTGTGTGGACACAATTCTATTTTGACTTGCAGCATAAGCATCCAATGCTTTTTGGCCATTTCCTTCTCTTTGCTTCTTTAGTCCCTTATCTCTTTGTCTTTGCTACCATGTGAGACACTACCATATGTACATTTTCTTTTCCTTGTTGTCACAGGCTCATGCACCCAAACTTTCCCTTTGCATCTACCCCTGCACCCAAACTCTCTGAAAGAGGCTTTCCCATTGCACCTACAGCTACACTCAAATTCTCAAGATGCTTTCCCTTAACACCTATTTTTTCTGCTTCTTCTGAGACTACTGTCATAGGGCTTTTATTAGTGGTTAAGGACTCTTAAAGGTCCTGAACGTGGGAAGTAGGGGGACGGGTGTGAACAATTTTTCTAATTGGAGGGGTCACTTTAGGAACACTTGAAGTTTGTGCTGCAGCAACATCTAAGACACCCATTAGAGGATTGTCTTCTTTTAGGGCTTCTGCAACAATACCAAAGTTCTCTAATTGTTCTTTGGAGCTTTGAATCTCCTCCACACATTCCAATGATGGAGAGACATGAGTAACCATGGTATCTGAGGTTCCAAGTGGCGTTAAGGATTTCAATGGTTCATTTGACGCAATTTTGATTTGAGGAGGTGGACGTTGTACCTTTTCTTTTTCATTAACGTCAATCAGTTGTACAAAATTTATTTCATTACACACTTGTTTGGCACCCAAATCCAACATCAATGGTGAAGACTAGGGGATATCGAAGATGGCAATGTTTACAAAACCATTTGTGAATTTTGCACACATTTGCTCTCGGTGGATGTGGACTATAGTGCTATGACAAAAATATATATCAAATTCAATAACCTTGTTAATATGTGTCTCATGAACTAACTTTATAATTTACTTGCACACACTAGGATGAAAAATGGGATGCAATTCAGTAACCTAAATCAATATTTAAGGACCTTGAAAGTGAAATCAACCTCACTTTAATCATTTCATCTTACATAAAGTTATGTTATTATGTGTTTATTACATGTAATATCATGACATTTCAGTACAAATTGACATAATTCATTATAATAAATTCATTTTTTTATGTTGTTTTAAATATTTTAGGTTAATATTGTATTTTAAGTTATACCTTAGGTTATTTTAGGTTATTTCATTTTTTGTTGTTTGAATTATTGCACATTAGGATATGTTCTATTATTTAAAACTATTATATGTTATTTTAGTTTAAATTATGAACTCAATTATTTTAGATTATTTCACCTTAATATATTATAAGTTATTCTATGTTAAATTATTTTTGGCTATTCTAGGTTATTCCATTTTATTATATTTTATTTCAAGTTATTCTAGGCTATACCTTAGGTTATTTTAAATTATTTTATCTTTGGCTATTATAAGTTATATTTTAAATTACTTGAACTTATTATACCTTAAATTATAGTTTGACTTAAAATAAAATAACCAATGGTAAAATAATCTAAAGTGAAATATTTTACAATATTAAAAATTAATTTTAAATAGATTATCTTAAATTTTAGTCCAAAAAAAACCTAGAATAACCTATATTGGAATAACAAAAAATTTCCCAAGGTAAAATACATTATAATAATTAGGATGGAGTAAATTAAAATAGCTAGAAATAATATGAGGTAAAATACCTAGTCTAGCTTAAGGTGAAATGTCGTATAATAATGGAAAATAGCCTAATATACAATAACCAAAAATAATTTAATGTAATTTGATATTTTAAAATAATTGAAAATCACGTAAGGTAAAGTAAAAATTTTATTTTAGAATTTATTATATTTTTTATTTATTTATTTATTTATTTATTTATTTATTATATATCATATTTTTACCATTAAAATTTATTTAAATGTATAATATATGATTTATTCACATAGAATATTTTTAAATGGATCATATATTGATTTTATTTTTTTTAATGTAGTAAAGGTTTTTTTATATTGAAATAAGCTCCTTATGTGTTGTAGTTCCTTATGTCCATTTATATTCATATTTAGTTATTGATGGTCATTTTTGAATCGTTGTATAAAGATTTTATGATCACATTGTCTATATAAAAACACATCATTTTGTCCACATCATTTACATAGTCATTTTTTAGTCATATTTGAAATGATTTTATCCTCTAATCATGTTTTTCAATGATATTTTAGACATCCATGTGAATTTGTTATCAATCATGGATGCCATATGGATGAAAACTTGCAAGAAAAAATAATGTCATCTTTCTTATTAGCATTCATCATCTACTAGTGAACGCATCACTAATATTTTTTCCACTAGGATTTGAAGTAATATCCTATAATTATAATCAATTCTATAATTGTGTAGAACATGTATTCATTAATTTCTTGGTTGTAAAGGACATTATTGCTTCTAGTGTAATGGGATAATTTATTCCCATGAATATTCATGTTGATTATGTGCATCCTAGGTTGTTTATTTAGAAAAACATGCAATTTGTAGAATAAGCAACAATGGGTGACACAAATGATTCATGACAATAAGGGAAAAAAGGGGTGGACCTTCTAATTTTACAATCACCACTTATTTTGGGTCCACAAACTCTTATAAAAATTTGTTAAAGCACAAGGAATGTTTTTTGAAGTTCTAGTGTTATACATTTGCAAAGGTTATCAAACATTTTCCATTACTAAAAACATGTAGTTAAAAAGGCAATTTTACACCAATGTCCCTAGGTTCCAAATTTCCTTTTTAAATTGTCTTTAAGGATGAATTACTCCTTGCAAAGGATTTGCATGTGCATCCAAACCTTGCATTTGTAGCCATTGTTTTTGCAAGTTTTGATCTTTGGATGTCAAAGGGTGATGTGGAGACTTTTTCCCTTATGATTTAAACTTTTAAATCAATCTTGGACACCTATGCATGTTATTATGAGCTTATTTGAAACAAATGAAACAAGTGGGCAAAATATCGCTATTCAATTTGAATCATTATTTCCAAAGTTTGGATTGATACATTGTGTGATTGCATTTGTGAAAGATGAGGGCAACAATTTGACAACCATGGCTTCCACATTGTGTTCCATAATTGGTTTTGAGCCTTTAAAACTTATCAAAGTTTATGAAAGTACATATTTTAAACATGTGATGTCTAAGGTGTTCTAAGATGTTATTAATGAAACAAAGTTTCTAAAGGTTTAGTGTAAGTGAGTGTGATGGATGCAAAAGTTGAATAATTAAATGATCAAAGAACTTTTGGAAAGGGAGGTAGGAGTGGGATAAGGCTTACATCGAAAGTCAAATGCCACTTTCAAAACTTAAAACCCTTGTTAAAAGTAAATTTGCATCCTTGAAGTCATTATGTTTGGAAAAATCTTGGAATTCAAATAAACCATCATCACTTGTTATGAAAAGCAAAAAATACCATCTTATAGCAAAAAGTTTCAAACCCTAATAATGAACTTTTGCAAAAGCAATCATATCATGTTTGAACCTTGTGGTCAGAGCTTGTGTTATGAACCAATCTTACAATCTTTAATTATTGTTTAACGTTTTAACTACTACCTTAACTATCAAATTGTAAACTAAAATGAAGTGGTGTAGGTTTCAAATAGGACAAAAGTTTTGGACCAATTTGATTTTAAACTCCTTTTCAAAGAAAACCTTGAGGAAGAAGTTGTGAAATTTTTTAAATGTTTTCTTTAATTTTTGAAATTTTTTTAATCAAATCAAGTTCATAACATGCTCGCCATAATACTAGATCTTCAATTCAAATCATTATGAGTTGTGAATCATATTAATTTCTCCCTTATTAATCTATTTTTTGAACTAGAGCTAACAACAAATTTAGAACTAAATAATTGTGGGGTTGAGAATTTGTGAATTTGAATGTGCAAAGCAACCCAAATTCTTCAATACTTGAATGTTAAAAGGCTAACTTAATTGTGATACAAAGTACATGTAAAGAAGAATCATTTTATATACACATTTAATTTCATGTATTTGAAATTCTTTGATGAATACAAGAAATGGACAACATTGTCAAATGTTACACGATAAAAAAATACTGGATCATCAATTTGTTAAATGCAAAGAAACCCTAATCTTAATAAAGTACTTAGGCCTTGGCAATTGATCTTGGCATCCCAAGCTCTTTTTATTTGTCATTGAACCTGCCAAGGTGATGAATTATTTTGTTCGATGGCTATTGATCAAGGTTTTGATTTTATTTCTCGTCCCGATTTATAATGCACAACTATCTAGCTTTGCATGTATCATAATCATTATTATGATATTATAACAAAAGGTGTCCTTGCACATGAAGTGATTTCACTAGATTTTGAATAAATGCATTGGTGTTAAGAAAGGGGGACTACTTGATTTGCATGTATCATAATCATTATTATGATATTATAACAAAAGGTGTCCTTGCACAGGAAGTGATTTCATTAGATTTTGAATAAATGCCTTGGTGTTTAGAAAGGGGGACTACTTGAAAAGTAGTGAATTCAGCGATGGAGTGATCAGGAACCAGTGAGCTACACTCACATCATTTTGTAGTAGCTAGTGGATGTAATTCACATTGTAATTATCTGGTGAGTAAGCTGGACTGGTGAAGATTGCTGCCGCTACAAGCGCACAATGCAAATTAGCAAAAATAATTTTGTATGAGGATTTTATTATTTCCACCTTATTTTCAAGACATTGAAAATTACACACCGATTGAAGATGATCTGCAACAGCGTAAGAGGCTCACTAGTTTGAACAAGTTGACGTTGCAGTCGGTTGCACCGACCGACGAAGTGGAGGAGGAGGAGGATTCAGAAGGAAGAGTAGAACAACGGGGTGGCATTCAAACAGAATTTCAGAGTTGAATTTCATGCCGCACGCACGCACGCAGCTGCCAGCATCTAAGAAGAACGCTTTGATGATAGAGTACGCCACGGAGCTGCGAATTCCTCCGTCGACTTGGAGGCAGGCCACCAGGCACCAGCAAGCTGATGATCATCGACCTGCCTGCAACTGACTTGGCAAGTCCCAGGAACTTTGAACAGATCTGCTGGGAAGTTTTGTTTTTTTCCTTTTTTTTGACCCTGAAGAATCAGCTATCTCGGAAACATAACGATGGGTAGTTAATATCGTATTGGCGGTCGAGGATTTCGCCAGCTGCCAGTTTTTATATGAGCTAATTGCGGTTTAGCATTGCTGCGGGGATCGCGTTACGCGGGATTGGAAGACGTCTTCGTGCTCGTCGTCGGCGGGGGAATAGTCCACACTGGCTGTGGGTATTTATCAATAAAATCTAACCAAGGATTGGGAGACGGACCGTTTTGCTCGTTGTGCAAGGATTTCCAAATGGCGGTGTTACACTTGAAGCCAGAGCCGAGAGCGATTTGCCACACGATGTCACCTTTCTGTACCCTGTTTTTGGCTTCCATGTACGCCAAGACGTACCAGATAGCGCTAGAAGACGTGTTGCCCCACCTGTGTAGAGTCATGCGAGAAGGCTCGATGTGCCAATCAGAAAGTTTGAGATGCTCCATCATGCCATCTATCACAGCTTTGCCTCCTGGATGAATACAGAAGTGATCTACTCCTGTCTTGAAATCCGGGATATACGCTTTCATGGACTGCAGCTTCAACACCTTGCGCGCAATCAAGTTTATCACATACTTCAACTTCTCGGAGAATGGAAGGATGAGTGGCGCCACTCTGGTAAAGTTGTTCTTCAATGCCACAGCAGACGCCGGTACTATGTCTTTCGAGAGTGTTAGACCCTTGAATCCATCTTCGTCCTCTTCCGACCTCACGCAATTGAAGCTTTTGTCGTCAGCTCCTCTGTGAGTCCTTACCACATGCATCAGTTGGTACTTGGCTTTCTTCTTGTCGCCTGCGCCACGCAGCAAACGAGGAGAACATACATGATTAAACTTGGACGCTAGCTAGAAGAGATGGTCACCCTGCTGGTTTGTGATGGGTATATATATATATATATGCGACGACAGTACACATTAGAGCTTGTGCAGTGGCGAGAGATGCATGACGAGAGCAAAATTCTTTTACTTGGCTTATTGGAGAGGAGAATAGCAGCAGCGCCCCAGCGGAAGATGCAATTGGTGACCATCATGGAGCGACGCTTGTTGCCTCTGTAGCCTTGTTGTCCACTAACGACCTCAAGGTTCACAGCCAGAGCATGCGTGTTCCTATTCACTTTCAGAAGATCACGACACAGGCTAATGGATAATACTCCGGTGCTGCACCCCATTCCTCCGAGACTGTACGCCTCGATGTCCTCTCTCAGCTTGTATCGGTTCACTACCCTGGACGCCAGAGACGGGACCGGACAAAACAGACTGCAAGTCACAACTAGTATTCCCACGTCTTCCGGCTTCACAATCCCGGCTGCAAAGATCTGGTCCACCACACCGAACATTGCGATGTCAGCATCCTTGTCTGATGCAGCCTGACTAACATCGATCGGATAACTGAGCATGGAAGGGGGCGCGTATGTCTCGTCTCCCAGAGCAGAATGGTCCAACACCTTCTTCTGAAATTCAATACTGCTCTCCAAAAGGAACCCTGTCTTCTTTGCCCTTTCTACGTACTCGTCCTTCGTAACCTTACAGGAGTCGTCCGGTTTGAAGAGCGCCAGGTCAAGGAGGTAAGTCGGGGTTCGCTGGGAGTCGAGAAGCTTCTTCAACGTCAGGAAAACTGGCTGCATCAGTGCCAATGCTAGAAGCAAGCTGCCCAAGACTGCCTTATTAGAGGAAGTCCCCAAGCTGGTCCAGTCGACGAAAAGCTCGACCGAGCTACTGAACCAATATACAAGCTGACTCACAATTCCAAGGAACTTGTGCGATAGCAACAGCGAGAGCAACTGACTCCCACCCACCAGCACCAAAGGCACCAGAGCTAGGCACCCCAAATCTTTAGGAAACGAGCCTAAAGTTTTGAGATGGGCACTCAAGCAGGAGTTTGCAGACGAGATGCAGCCGTCAAGTCTCTCATCCTTGATGATCACATTGCCCGACACGCCTGCCGCTTCCACATGTCTCGCGCTGCTATTGTCCACCAACATTGTGAATGAAGAAACACGCCGAAGCCAACCTGAATCTTGCCCTCAACGCTGCACTGCATACACAACAAAAAGACTTCTAACAGGAGCTGTACACAAACTAACAACTACCTCCAAGTCTCCCGCAAGCTACTACGCTAGACCAACCCCAATGGTACGTAGAAGTCCTGCAAATCGGATCTACTGCTACTACCACTACAACTAGAAACTAGACTCGAAAGCAGCGCGCAAGCTGTTGAGGATATCCCACAGTACGAATTCCAACTCCTACTAGAACCATTACGGCAGCAGGTGGTAGCTGTGAAGGAGGACGACGTTGCAGCGATGTCATCATAACATTCTATTGCATCTACAGCAGCACACTAGCAGCTAGCTGATAACTGAAAAATATTTCTGCTCCCTCCCCAGATTATACAACAAGCTTCAGATCACCAGGATCTAAATTCGAGATCTTATAGTCTAGAAAGAAGATCATGAGCTACCTGCTCATTGATGAAGATCCTGCAGCTCAGCTAGGTAGTAGCTGGGATGACGACAAAGAGATTCAAGACTCGACGCTGCTGCTGCTGCTGCTGATTGCAATCAATTAATATGCAGATCAGCTGCAGGCAGTCGGGACGCGGTAACTGAATACCGCTGCTCGAGATAATATGACTAGACCGTGAGAAATAGAGTCTAGAGTCTAGAAGAAGTTTCTTTTGTTTTTTTTGGGGAAGCACAACAGCAGACCCAACTGACAACCCATTCGGAACCCCCGAAGACAACTAGTAGAAAATTTTGAACAACGCGTTGGGGACAGGCATCATGATTCATCATCATGTCCATATGAATGATGATGATTTGTATAATTTGAAATAAAAGACAAAAATAAATAAAAGATGGAAAATAATATAATGGCTAAAAATGATTAATGCTACAATGTGCTACTAGTGACGACTTTGTTTTCTAACTTGTATCTATGAAGGAAGGTTGGTTGGTTGTTTGTTTTTGTTTTGTTTTGTTTGGGATCTTGAGATCTCTCCAACTTCAACGATTTGCAAGTTGCCGCACTCTTAATATTCTTGGAAAGCCCTTGGTGAGTAGCCATGAATCAAGATGGTTTTGTAATGTTTCATGTTTTAACCTATTGTCCAAGAATTATTGGATATTGAACAATTATTGAATAGTTTATATACGAAGATACTAGGCACATTTGTTTTGCTTTGTAATAACATCTTAACCCTCCCAAATTGTGCCCAACCTTCTACTACACTTTTGATACCGGTGAAAAGCCCTTGGTGAAAGGTGCACATTGTGGTTGTTTCACAAATTTTAGACCAACAAATCAAATTTAGTTATTTCATTTAGAATATTTTTGTCATTAGAAATTAATTGAAAATTATAATATTGGTTCTTTCTACCAATATTGAACTTTTTCTATTTTAATGGTTGTGACTAAGTTTAAGACAAAGCATTACTAACATCTATTTGTTGGATCATCTAGTAAGGTAAATTTTTATGTACCAAGACTTGTAATAAACATGTCATATGAATAAATTGATAGGAAGTTATCATCTTTTGAGGTTGTGGTCCATTAGTTAAGGACTCAAGTGGTTTATTTTTGGAAAGGTGAGGAATTCAACTCATCATACTTGCAATTCCTATTCACAACCCTAATGAATTAGACTAGTCTAAAATAAATTACATACCATTTATGACATGGTAGATAGGTAGGTTCATATAAGGTAAAGTAAGTAAGTAGGTAAGTAGGTTAAATAAAACAAACAAATCCAAAATGAATAGTTGAAAATGGCACTTTAGGAAGACAAAAAGACCCAAAAGGGGTTTTTTCATTGATTAGTCCAATTTTAAAATTATGTCTTGTAAGAGGTCCTTATTGCATAGTAATTCTATAGACTACAATAAAACTTCATAACCATGAAAGGTTAGATTAATGAATGTTTTGGCAATTGTATATTTATGTAAGGATGGGGTTAGTGTGAAATGAATCCACTAAAAGAAATGTTGTTCATTCTAACCATATTTTTGTGACTACTATGCGATTAGTGTCCAAACCAACTTACTATATGATTAATAATATGTTAGTCCTTCGTATCCATGTAGTTGTAACTATAGGAAAGATTGAACCAAATTCTAGTCCTAGATACAACTATAATTTACAACTAATATGATTTTCATTGAAAATGTAGATGAAAAGTGAACAATGTCATCCAATTTTGTTTACATCCATCAATTTGGATGATAACATAATTGTTTTTTGAACTACAATGAATGTTTTTGTAACAACAATAATATATTTCACATGTACAAACAAACATAGACCACACATGGCGAACTTTGCTATTTCAATTAGATTATTAGCCCTTTCAATGTACCTATCCATGGGTTTTCTTTGCAATTATCCATGGGTCTTCCATAATATAATATCTAATAGCTAATAGGTTGTTAAAAAAGGCTATTATAACCTAGTTGGTAAACTAAACTAAATAAACTTAATAGGTTACCTTAAATTAAGCCTATGTACATTGGTAGCCTAACCTAGCTTGCATACTTAATTAATTAATTTAAGTTATCTACAAGTTAGTAGCCTAGTTTACTAGGTGTAACTAATAGGCTACTAAGTTATGAAAGTTAGATTTAGTTAAGATAACTAAGCTAGGTAAGTAGTTAGTAAGCTAGGTCATTAATTGGGTGGTTGCAATGTAAGGTGGCTCACTTTTTGAATTGCAATTTAGTTTTTTACAAAGTGGCGCACATTTACATGCTATTAACATGGCATAAAAATAATAATTTTCTAAATTTGTGGCTAGATTTAGATTTTCAACTTGAAGAAGAAGACACATATTAAAAAAATTGCAACATATATACACCAAATATATAGTAATGGACTTTTGAAGTTGAAAAATATGGACTAGTTTACTGTTTGTGCCTTTTATACATGCAGTTTTGAGTATGAATTTCATTTGGGATATATTATAGGGACTCAATATATGATACGTTAAAACAAAAAAACATATGTGCAAAAACATTGTTAGAAAAAAATTAACCAAAAAAAAGTTATGTACTTTTGAATGGCCTAAAATGAGCCATATTTTCACTTAATCCTTCTTAATGCCCCAAATGCATATGTTGGTTTCCATTGTGATCCTTTCTACACAATTCAACTATCCACAGAGATCACACTAGATTTCAGTTCAAGAGAATCCACAATGGACGAGCTCAACACATAAAACTTAGTTTTTAGATGCTTATGGAAACAAATCTCCATTCAATTATGGAACAAGTTTATGAGACTAAGCTTGATCTCATTTTAACTTGTCCCTATCCAAGTAAGCATCCAAGGTTGAAGCATAGAAAGGACTACCTAGAGTTTAGGGTTTAGGGTTTAATGGTTGGGACTTTGGGACTCCTACATTCTATTTTTTTTATAAGCACACTAATGATGACTACTTGGACGAAAAACATTTAAAGTCAATGGAAAACGTATTTATGGAATTATAGAGAAAATGGTGATAAGTTAGACAACATATTGATACCTATTACAACTTGAACATGAGTTATCCAAGCCATTTTGCTAGACTACTATCTAGGTGAAAGCATGATAAAGTAGACACAAAAAGTGAATGTTGCAATGTAAAACCTAGGTCTTTGAATAAAACATATAACAAGTAGATGATTTAATGCAATTTTTTTTTTTTAAATTAATATTTCCTTTCATAACTATTATTAGCATTGATTTGCAAAGTTGAATTGATGTAATCATGTTTTTTCAAAATTTGTACTTGCAAGGATATGAATCAAGCATTCACATTTGTGGATTATTTAAAAGTAAACCAAAAGTAATTGAAAGTACTTGAAATTCTTTTACAAGTAAATTTTTTTTTTTGGTGCATCTCAATATTGATGTGTTAGACATTTAATGCAATTTGTCATCCATTAAGGTTTATTTCCTTATTAAAATCATCCACAAACATTTGTAAAAATGATGTAATATTGTGGTACTTTTGGGGGACTTTTTTTAATTCAAATGAAATGGGGAAAATAGATCTAAGTTCCCAAAGGAAGGTTACAAATGTTCATGAATTAAAAAATCTACTTCTAGGATTTTCATATTTTACGTAAGGCTTCATTGACACACCTCTAAACTCCTTAATGAACTCAACTACAAGTCCAAAGGTGAAAACAGGGAAAATAGAAGGAATTGGGGCGTGCTCCTTGGCTCACAAAACTTTGTGGGGTGGAGGGGCATGTTGGAGCTCCAAGATGGGGACTAGGAAGAGTGACAAGCAAGTCAATTACTCACACAGACCTGCACAAACTAGACAGCAAATTACTTAGTGCATAGTTGGAACACTTTTGATGCACGGACTCACCATGAACAAATACGGATTCACAAGACTCACCACGACCTGGACTTGAGGGAAGCCACCACCTTCCTATCGCAACCCTACTTTGAGAGAGTGTGAGGATGAAACTCACACTCCCAAAATTGGGACTTAGGAGTCCTCCGGGACTCCCAAAACTTCATAAATCGATTGCAGGGGTCAAAACACCTCACATTATGATGTTTTTTATATCATTAGAAAGCTATCAAAATGTACATGTCGAAAATGGGCTTGCATGGGCCATTTGGACATCTGCAGCATAAGTTATGGCAAAAAGAAAGGCTGGGAGTCAATCTAGCAATTTGACTCCGACCATTAAAAGTCGGGAATCAACCCAACCCCGGTGTGTGCAGGTGGAGTGCGATACATCGTTAGAAAGCTCTTGATGAGAACTACAAGTTTTCTTGAGACCTCATCTCAATCGGAGGTTTGAGCAAAGAATTATGACCTCACAAAGTCCCGGGAGTTCAAACTGGGACAATTTCGGGACTCCTCCTTGGGAATCCCGGGGCAAAAAGCCATTTGGATGTAGGTGCCGCAGAAAGGTACAGAGTATGCTAATGGGGGAAGGTGGTGGCTTCCCCCGAGTCCAGGCCGTGGTGAGTCATGTGAGTCCAAAATTGCCCGTGGCTTGTCCTAGCACCAAGGGTGCTCGAGAAAGTGAACTAACCAACTTGTTGGTTGGTTTGATGCAAGTTCGAGTAAATAAGTAAATCTTGTCACTCTTCCTAGTCCCATCCCGGAGCTTCAACATGCCCCTCTACCCCTTCTAATGCTAAGAGCTGGGAACGTGCCCCAAGTTCCTCACAACTTCGTTGTTGAGTAACTTAGACCCAACTTGGGTCTAATTAGGAACTTGGGAGCGCGTCACTTCCCCCTTATAGTATTCTTTGTGCCTGGCCATGGGGCCAACACCCAAGTGGCATTTTGTCTTGGGACTCCTAAGTTGGAGTCCCAAAATTCCCAAAATTGGGACTTTCACAACTTTGGAGGCCCATAACTTATTTTGTAGACCTTTAATTGAGATCAAATCTAAAGCAAAGTTGTAGCCTTCGTTAAGATCTTTCCAACGGTATGTGGCAAGCCACCTAAACGCAAATAAATCGGGGAGATTCCCAACTTTTAATGGTTGGGAATCAAAGTGGCACTTTGACTCCCAGCCTTTCTTTTTGCCATAACTTATGTTTTAAGTATCCAAATGAATCATGAAATCTCGTTTTAAACATCTATGTTCCAAAAACTTTCTAATGATATAAGGAATTTTTTAATATAACGAGTTTTGACCCCTACAATTACCTTCTGAAGATTCAAAAGTCCATTGGGACTCCAACTCCCAATGTGGGAGTTCACTTGGGAGTGTGGGGGTTCATTCCCTCACACTCTCTTGCACTCTTGAGAGTATGAAATGTAACTCCCGGGCTTTACTTTTGGCCTACACCTTTACAAGCCCTTGCCTTGGTCGCAAGCCCAAGGCTAGGGTTGCGACATTCATTGTCTTGTACAATAGAACCTCCCTATAAGGTACAGCCTATATAAAGTACACCTTCGCAAATAGTACAAAATTTTTATAATAGTGCAAACCCCCTTTATTTATCTATATTCAAACCTCTCTACAAGAAATACACTTCCATTAGGTACTAAAGTACACCAACTTGAGGCCATGGAGTGGTCACGCAATTCCATATAAGGTACATCTGTCTCTCTTTGGCACTGATTGTTCTTACCGGCAATGGAGCCTGAAAAAAAAAAGCGGAAGGTGGTGGATCTGAATACGAAACTGGCCATCATCAAGCATCTTAATGAGGGACATAACATCAAAACTATTGCTAATAAATTCAGCATTTCCAAAGAAACAATCCAGGCTGTTAAGGAGAATAAAGACTTGATACTAAAAGAAGCAGAAAGCAATCGTTCCTTATCAAAAGCAAGAATTGTCAAGTAAAGCGACGTTAATGTTATCTTATGGAGATGGTTTGCAATAGCTCGTGCGAAAGGATATCTGATAAGCGGACCAATCTTGCAAGGGAAGGCCAAGCAAATTACTAACGAACTGGGAGTCGAAAGTGGTGACTTCTCAGCTTCAGAAGGGTGGCTACAGAAATAGAAACAACCTAACAATGTTCGATCATATAAAATCAACGAAAAATCTAGAAATGTCAACCTTGAGTGTGCTGAACAATGGAAATTGTCTTTAAAAACTCTTCTAATTGGATATGATCTGAAAAATGTGTTCAATATGGATGAAACGGGTTTCTGAGTTTCGTGCGCTGTTAGATTCAACTTTAAGTCATGTCAAGCAGTCATGCAAGGGTGGAAAACAAGGAAAGGATCGGACCATAGTGGTCCTAACATGTTATGCACTAGGAGAGAAATTGTTGCCATGGATAATCAGCAAATCCAAGAACCCAAGACCATTTTAAGGACAAGACATGAGCAAATTGAAAGTCAAGCATACAAAAAGTGCGAAAGCTTGGATGACGAATCCGATCTTCAATCAATACCTGAAGGAGCTTGATGAATACTTCAAAAGAAAAGGGCGTAAGATTGTGCTTTTCTGGATAACGCTCCAATGCATGTTGTTGATGAGGACACCAATCTGACGAATGTTGAACTGCGCTATTTTCCGCCAAATCTAACCTCAATTCTCCAGCCCTTTGACGCTAGCATCATTTGAAATCTAAAGGCGTTATCCCAGAAATCTGAAGTCCTATCCATATTGGACAACATCAATGATTCACTGCATGCATCGGACCTTGTCAAAAAGTTGACTATTTTAGATGCAATCAAATTCATTGACAAATCATGGTCAATGGTGAAAGCTGAGACAATCCAAAAGTGCTTCTCTAAATGCGGCTTTGTTATCAATGGATAAGAGGCTCAAGAGCTCAATGAGATTGTTACACAAGAAGAAGAGCTCGCAGCGCTTGCAGTTAGAATTGGCATCCCACAACCCAATCTTGTCATTGAGGAGCAATTACCGGAGTTCAAGATTGTTGAAGAACAAAACCTTATCCGTCAACTGGTTGAAGAGCACACTGACGTAGCTAATGATGACGAAGTAGAAGAAATAGCGATCGAATTGGAAGACGTAGAACAACCTAAAGTTCC
>Ga0116231_10006909_pt1 | contig 21235 bp, 21 predicted proteins | sample S1TSphgellanicum_2_FD_89695 | JGI IMG/M metagenome (GOLD analysis project Ga0116231, IMG submission 89695) | Host-associated microbial communities from peat moss isolated from Minnesota, USA - S1T2_Fd - Sphagnum magellanicum MG | ecosystem: Host-associated > Plants > Peat moss > Unclassified...
CAAAAACCCCCCACCCCCCCCCCCCCCCCCCCCAAAAGGCAAAAACCCCAAAAACAATGGGGGCAAAGAGAAAGACTTGCCTCTAATATATATATATATATTGATACCTTGGTGGCTTTGGAACAAATTATATATTTTTAGAAAATCTTAAAATATTCAGAAAATAATTTTCTAAAAAATAAAATTTTTAAAGAAGAATATTTTTGAATATTCTAGAAAATTTTCTGTTATTTGAATTAATGGAATTTTCAATTTAATTGATTATTTGGAAAATATTTGCCAAAAAACCACCAAGGAACTATGGTATATCTTACTATTGCAATTTGTATCCTTCAAAATTATGTCCCAAAACCGACCCCGGAATAATTTAAAATAATATTTAAAACATTGAAAGTACACACGTGTCATCATCTTACAGCACCAACGGTGCATAAACGGTCCGTTCAGCCAAAAAACCGTCAATATTTTTTATGTTTTATTAAATGCAAAAATACCTAAAATAGGTACATATGTAGGTACCTAGTACTGTCGATAGGTAGTAAAGCAGAAGCGACGTTAGTTACCGTTGAGCACGCTTTTTAGTTTACTACTCACTAAACTCAGCGATTTACTAAAGAGGGTTTTAGATCTTACTAATTTCTCACTAACTGATTACCTGCCATTTTTGCCCCTGCTATACGGTAAAGACAAACGGCTAGCTCTTCTTGGTTACTAATCCGTTCTGTTTTCGTTAATGAAGTTACTAATTTTCTCACTAAATGTTCGTCTCTCTCGTCTGGCTTTTCACTATAATGTCGTCTGCGCGTCCCTTTGCTCACTTGTGACTTTCGCGGTTTGTTTTTCCGCGTCTCGTGTGCGCGCTCATTCATCCTCTTCTTTCTCTCTTCCATGTTGTGAGTTACCAAAATCGTGTTGATATTCGCATTGCCTGTGTTCTTAGCTTCCGTTTGGTTGTCTCAATTGTTTATTCCTTTGCATTTTTCAGTTCGCATTACTGCAAAATTTAGTTCCGGCGGCCGCGGCGTTTTATTTTCATTATTTTTGCTTTCTGGAAGGTTGCGAAGGTTGCAAACTGAAGGTTGTTGCGTCGACTCTCAAATCGGTACAGTTGTGTGTATTTTCTCTCTCTTGATTGCGAAATTTGGTTTCTCTTGGCGGTTTTTGAGAAGTTCGGTTTTGGATTCTTTTCTTTTGGTTGTGTGATTTGGTTACCGGTGGATTATCGAGCACTCGATCGAGAAGTGTTGCATCTGTGAAGCACGGATCGTTCTCAACGCCATCCGTTCTGTTGTCTTGCTCTCTTCTGTTCTTGTTAGTTGTTCCACACATGATATACACAACAGCCATTGTTCGTGATTAAGCGGTCTTGCTCGACAAGTTACAAGGTGGACACGATTTTTGTAGCGAATTTCTGCTTGTGGCTCTCGTGTTCTGACTATCGCGGTACACTGGTCTGCACTCATTGCAAGCGCCTTCGTCGGGAGTATCATCTTTTTTGTTTTCTGTCAAGAGATGGAAAACAAGGGAGAGGCGGAGAACTGTCCTGTAGACGTCATCGTCGAAGGGGAAAAATCATCGATGAATGTTGCGTCCACCGTCCCTGTCCCGAAAGAGAAATGCATTGCGGAGGCTGCTGCAAAAGTGATGAGCGCTCCAGCAGTGCCTGTGCTAAAAGAAAGAAACATAAGAGATGAATGGAAGCGAGGAACTCCTCCAAATCCCGTCAAAGTGCCTCCTACGAAGCTCTTCAGCTATGCCGACAGGTATCTAGTACCATCTCTACACTTCGCCAATAGGTAATACTGGCTCATCAGAAGTGTTTTTTCGAGCGCTTCAGACTCTGTTTCCTGCTTGATCATAATCTGTCCTCCGCTAGCTCTGGCCCTTGCTACTCATTGATCTCCAGATTCCCAAGGATAGTCCCTTTCCACAGCATTAACAGTGGACACCCAGACGCACTGTTGCAATGTTACCAGAACTAGGTCATCCTGCAATATACAATCAGTTTATCCAGTAGACAATTATCCAAAGCATCAGAGCATGTTGTTATGTACATATTCATCTTACACACCATTTGACATTTCTTTTGGTGAACTGCATTTTCTTATAGCAGGTACATGAGTCCAACCGATTCCATGGTGTCACCTGTGACAAGAGGACTATGGGCCCGAACCCACAAGCCAATGAGTGCTTTTCCTCCCTGGGCGGGTCCTCCTAAGGTCTAAACACTCCATCCCATGATGCCCCCCAACAGTAAACCCTAGCTCTGTGGAGCTCTACACTTGCACCTTCATCTTGTTGCCTACCTTAACCTGGACTCACAATTGAGTTTTTCTGTTACAGGCACTGGAGAACACTTTCAAGGGAACTGTACAAGAGAAGGAGAGTTTGCTTCCCAGGGTTTGAGCTTTTTCATTAAGATGCTTCTTGCCAATGCAGGGAGGCTAAATCACAGCTTTACATTTCTTAAACCCCTTAAACCAGTTGCAGATCTTAGTGTTTTAAGTCTCCTCTGTGGCACTGATTACTCTGTTCTGGGTACCTACTGGGGATCTTTGAGGATCAATGGTACATCTTTCCATATGGATGCTTTTGGTAGAGGACCATCTTAGCAATGCACATGTTTTACTTTAGGAGTTGAGAGTGTAGAGCAACAATTCACTTAGTTCTCTTAAGTGTTTTGAACCCTATTAGCAAATGGACAGCTCCCATGTACAGTCTTTTGAGATCTATATACATATGTGTGTGTTACTCTGCATTCAGGAATAAGGATGCTGTCTTGTGGATGTTTGGATCTATGGACCTTTCCGAGCTATTCCAATGCATCTTGTACAGAGAATGGTAACAACTCTACCTGGAATGAGCAGCCAAGTAGCAACCATTGATGCGCATATTCTCCTATGTAAGACCTGCCAAAAAATGCATGAGAGAGCAGGTTCTAAAACAGGATCGAATTAAGCAAAATTGAGTATACAGGTGCAGGGATCTGTGGTTTCAAGAGGGATCTTCTGTTAGGACTAATGTTCTGCTTTGTGGGGATCATGTATGGTGTCAATAAATTTTGTGGGTGCGCTGCTTGGATGATTAATCCACTAAAAGGTTTGAAAAGCTTTAGCACCTTAAAATAGCCTTTATAAAGTTGAAAGCTGCAAAACTTAAAGGGAAATATTTAATTCTCCACCATTGTTACCAATTAAATAATGTCATGACAATGCCATAGTCAAAAAGAGATATTAGAAATGCATAAACCGTCTATGTCTATAACAGCCACATACATATCTAAATTGTGCACTAAGTGCAACCTGAATTGGAGAAATAGCTGTATCCAATTCCATTAATATATATATATATATATATGCAAGCCAACAATCAAAGCCTACTCATTGGTATGATAATTTAAAGCTGTCCACCTGAATGGAAGGAGTACAATTCAGCAAAATATAAATCATAGTGTTAAAAAAAAACATGAGCTCTTCAAATATTCCAAGATCATGAAAAAAACTTATTTAACATTGTTTGAGATGTGTGGAAAATTCTTAACAACTTACAGTCATAAATAAAGTCAAAAAACATAAATAGCCCAGTCCCTATACAATCTTACAAAACTGTTGTGGGATCAACTCATGACAAAGTTACAACAAATCAACAACTTGAAAGCTGACATAATTTTATGTCCAAGGTATACATTTGAAGAGAGAAAGTAGGTGGCAAGTTCAAGAGCAATTTGGAGAAGAGGAGGAAGGAGAAAAAAGACTATGAAGAGGAAAAATGAGAAAATTGAACCAGGGAAATTAGGGCCTAATATCCAAAATAGCAGTGAGCACAAATCCATCATCAGCAAGGCCCCCAGGGTCCTCACCTCACTGGTGACATGGGATATGGTGGTCATATGAAATCATTGCAAAATTTGATGATTGGTACCTGGCTTTCAATCAGCAAAAGGGAAACTTGTAAGAAACTTTTACTGGTAAAATCTTTGATAGCAGATGAAGAGAGAAAAATTCACCCCAAATTGCTAACACTTGAACCTGAACCTTCATTACACCTGTAGGAAAACTGCCAACCATCATCTCAAAACCAAGACTAATACAGCTGTTATGTGGCTCAGTTTCTGTGCCAAAGCTTCTATGCCAAGATTGAACACTTTGTGACGACAACAAGAAGGAAGCTTTTGACAGATATCCAGACTCAGTCAGCTATGTAAAGCCAAACATGGGGCTGATGGACAAAATTCTCCCACCTGAATTGTGGCCAGCTGTTCTTTCAGCTTCACAGTTGCTTCATAGTTTTAGTGGGCCTCCCATGTCATTCAAGGATATTTCAAAGTTCTATGGTTGGCTTTATCTGCTGCCGTTTTGAAGGATGGAGTCCCCGTAAGAAAAGATTGTTGCCAAAGAGGGTGACACGTAAGGTGTCCAACTGTAATGTGAACACTGTCCCTGCCTTTGGCACCACTGCACATAATGCATGTGATGCTTAAGATTCCATCACAACAAAGTATATGAATAAGGAGCCAAGCATTTAAAATTGCTAAATTCTTGAGACCACAATTAAATCCCCTCTTCCTTTCAGGAAGGAACTTGGAATGCAGCAAATAAGAGAACCATAGACACGTTTGTCCAAAACCATACCACGCAATTTGTCTTTGATTGTCATGATGCCAAATGTGTTCTCAGTTTCTCTGACCATGATGCCATTCGTCCCCATGTAGCTCGTACTCTTTGTCTCAACCACTGCCACACGAGCAAGCTTTTTCTTAGTAGGTTAAAGACACAACATGCAACCACTCTGTTGTCCCTGGAATGAAGACACATACCACCAACCCATTTGGAAGCATTTCCAGCTGTGAAAGTGAGGAATGAAAATGTTTACCTGCAATCATAGCACCATGCAAATCTGCTGTGAGAAGGCGTGCCTGCATCATCGCATCACTACATCAACATGCCACTGAGAGTCATTTGCAGTTGCTTACTTGCACTAAAGGTTGAATTGGACTTTCTCACCTGCAATAGCTTAAGCTGAATACACACTAAACCATACTATCAGCTACTCCTGATAATGTAACTTGATAAGCTCATGGAAGTCTGGAGACCCTCTTACTTGCAGTTATGCACCAATTTCCTGGCATACTCCTTCCACATCTCATGCATGGGAAGATAGAGTTCATACCTACACCACAAACCACAGCTGTTACCTTTGGAAGGAGAACCACCCATTTATTTTTGTAATGCTGGCCTCTAAAGTGCACAGAAAAACTGAAACATAATCTCTCACATGCACAGTGACAGGAATAACATGCATCCAGAAAGCTTAGTTGTTGAATACAAGGACTTGCTTTTGGTACTCAATAGAAATCACAGCTGTTACCTTTTGAAGGAGAACCATCTGCTTATTTTTGGGATGCTGGACTCTAAACTGCATAGAGAAACTGGAACATAATCTCTCATATGCACACTGACAGGAATAACACACATCCAGAAAGCTTAGTTGTTGAATACAAGGACTTGCTTTTGGTACTCAATAGGGAGGTTGAAGGAGCCAAGGTGGCGATGTTGGCGCAGGGATAGGTGTTTGGATGATCGCTTACTACGGCTGCGATGAGCCTTATTCTTTGCCCGGTCTACTGCCCCACCTTGTGTGGCTGGGTTATCCAGTAATAGAACTCGATCTTGTACTCTAGTTTCAATTGTGCCCCCAATCTTGCCTGACATCTTTGCATTGCTCCCAAGCAGCTCCCGCAGCACTTTGTCGACAGCAACATTTGAGTCATCTTTTCTCAACTGCATGAATATGAAACCATCTTGTCACAAATCCAGAGTATTTAATCCACTGCTCTTGCACATGGAATCCCTTGGCTCCTGAGTGCAAACCATAAAATGCTAAATGGATAGCTCTCTTGCAAAGGATAGATTGCACAGCAGCCACATTAGAGTCCAAACCCTAAATTGCCATCTGCTCCAAACTCCAACAACAACTCCTCATCACCAAAAATTTAATACAAAAGACACAAACTGCATACCTGTAACTGAGATACAAGGGGACCATTGAACACTGATGGGCAAAGCTTGGCATAATTCAAATCATTTGGATCAGTCTCTGCAAAAGACAGTAATGTACTGGATCAAATCGCATACAAATGAGCAGTCTGGAATGAGCCTTTGAGCTTTGAGAAATATCATTTCCAAACCATAACAGTGCTTTGGAAGAATTGCCAGGAAAAAAAACCAGCCCCCAAAAAAAGAAAAAACCTCAAAAATGAACCTCAAACGCCTACATACATAGTTCCTAATCTTCCATGGAGCCAAGATTACAACCAAATAATCCATGCCAAAAATACAGAACTGCAGAAGTGCAATGAGGGAGAGAGCAGTAGGGGCAGTACTGAAAATTCGGAAGGAAGCAGGCGAAGAGGAAGAAGGAGGGGGTTGCTTGGAGGGTGAAGGAGTGGTTGTAGCAGCTACAGCAGCAGCATGTTTGCGATGTAAAGCTGCAAGCCTGCTTCTCTTTGTGTCTGAAGCTCCTTCGTCGCCTCCTGGTATCGAGGTCGCTATGCTTCTCTTTGTGTCTGAAGTGCCTTCCGGTGTCGAGGTCGCCATGCCTCTCTTCGTGTCTGAAGCTCCATCGCCTCCTGGAGTCGAGGTCGCCATCGCACCTTCACAAAGTCATGGCATTCTAAACCCTTAAACCCTATGCATCATCCTAAACCCCATAACCGGTTCCTCCCTAGAAATCGGCGGTGTGGTGTCACCCCATTGGTGGAGAGATCTCCAGTTACGTACTGGGTTGGCCAGAGGGGAGCAGGGGGTTACGCGGACAGCGACAAGGGCATTCATCCCAGATGTCCGAGTAGTCATCGGTTATGGTCTTGGGAGGCAGATTATGTCAATTGCTTAACAATATTATTATATGACATGATCTTCTGGCGACGATCATACAGTGGGAATAATTAGCTATATCTCTCGAGGGCTCAGCTAAAATCCCAACTGAATCTCCCTTTTTACCTCTGGAAATGCAACAGAAACTGAGCTTGCTAGAGTTTCTTTGAAGGCATAAAACTCCGGACAAACTCTGAAGGCAAGCACGTCCATGATATTCTTTCTGCAAGCGTATCTTCGTTTGCTTGTTTTCTGCTACAAATTGTCTGTGTAGAACAATTTAATTTGCTGACAAAATATCCAATCGTTGCAAGCATTTCGCAAATGTTCATGTCCTGTATTTTCAGTGTCACTTGTAAGTAGCAACTTCTCTTCAGCTGTGTCTCCCAACTGCTTCTACTTTAGCTTTTCTTCCAGTTGTTTGGAGAGTGTGAGTATTTTTCAGTTACGTACACCGGGACAGACGCAATTTTTTGTCTCAAGATTTGGAGATTTGGTTTCTGGATTTGTTGGGAAATGCAATACCAGGAGTTAGGTACAATCCTCCTTGAAGCTTTGGTAATCTTGTTGTATTGTGCATTAACAATTTCACTTGTGTATGGTTTTGCCTGCCACTCTCACCATTCACCATAATCCTTGAACATGAATTCCTCCAATGCTTGAACCTTTTCTGTGATTAGTGAAATAACCAGCCTTCAGTCTCCAGGCACAATAATAGTTCCCTTGTCAAGACAGGAGTTTGAAATGGTGCCCTTGTTTTTGTTCCATTCAGATCACATGGAATGCCATCATCACCTGGCAAGAGAGCAGAAGTGGCAGCAAAGGTTATGAGCATTGTGACTGATGGCATGGGGTTTAGAGGTATGCATCAGTCAGAGGTATGATCAAAATCTGCAGATCTCAAATTCTTGCATACTGTTTTGAACCAGACTGTTGACAGGCTATATAAACTGTTGAAAAATTTGTGGATTAACAGGCCAATTGTGCAGCTCAAGGTTGCATCCTGGCAGATGAGAGTCCAATGTTTGAGGCCTTCACATTCTGTTTTCCTCAGAAACACACATGTTTAGCTAACATAGTGGATGCAGTCTTCAAGTGTACAAGATCCTGCATGTGATATCATGTTTGCAAAGAATCTGCAAAAGAAAAGAAAGATTCCATGGGGTCACAGAATGTAATACTTTTATAGATGAGCCTTTGGCCACTTTCATGCTTCACTTTGTAACTAACCCCCTTCGAGTGAAGCGGTCAAAATGCAGCTTCATAATGAAGTCCCTTGGAATGCTTGTTGATGTTGCTGAAGAGGCACATCTGCTCCATAGCAAGATTATGGGCAGCGGCTTCATGCACAACTGCATACCAGTACACATTATAAGAGTGAAACAATCGAATGGTGGTTCCTGGGGCAACACAAACTCTGTCCACATTTTGTCTCCTCAGTCAGACTCAAAACTTTATGATAGTGAACATCATAAAGAAACTTAGAATATCAATTTGCTCAATTCTGCAACTGTGAGAATCTTTAAGTGGCTATCAATACTCACGTCACTGATGATGTGCTGGTGCTGCACTTTATCTAGGTTCTTTCTGAGATTGAGTAGAAGGTGGGCATCACTGTACTTCATCTGGTTTATTTATGAGATTTCAATAGAAGGTGGGAGCACTGCTGCAATCAATTGGCTTCTTTATGAGGTACATTCATGAGTCATGCATGCTGTTGTCAGGATGCAACTTAATTGCACATGATCAGAGGCAGTACCTACTGCACACAATATGCAATACCGAAAAAACACAAGACCATTCTGCAATATCTGAGGAGCTTCCAGAATCATGTCAATTCCTTTATCAGATATGCTTCCTGTGACTCCAGATAAACTGAACTGCAGAGCACAAGGACGTTGAGCTAAGTGTCTACATTTCCTGTACTCCCTGTTGACTGGTTTGATTGCAACTTGATTGATACTGATGAGTTCTACAAGTCAAGAATCATCATTCTCCTCTTGCTCAAAAAATTCTCTGGTATCCAGAAACCCACTCTGTTCTGGTTCTGATTCTCATTCATTCTCCAAGACATCAATCTTGAGCATCAGTTCCTGCTGGCTCTGCTTTCCAGCTTACGGTTGCTGCCATACAGGTCCTTCAGCACTTTCAGGTTCCAATTTCAATGATGTTTCTGCAACTTCTATACTCATTCAGCTCCCTCTTTCTAGCAACTCTAACTGCAGGACCTCTAGGATGAGATTGTTACCATGAGACCGTGTTTTCTGGTCTAAATGTATACAAAATATATTCAGGATTTCAGAAACATTTCACTACAGATGTATGAGATTGCAGGAGGAATTCATAAGGATTCTAAATCCTTATGACTGAAAGTTTAAGTGATAGAAGTTGTGAGATGACCTTGTAGGTTTTGAGAAATTCATCCTCAAACATCAAGAGATCATCCCAGCAAACTGCAGGAGGAAAATGAAAGATCCACCAATTAGTGAAAACAAAATCAGAAAACAGCAAGACAACTGCAAATTACAAATTATGAATCAATGTCAGACATTGTCCAATTGGTATGAAAAGAAAGTCATAACTATATCATTCAAGTTCACTTCTGATCAACACTTGACTGCAGACTAAGACTCTGTTCTATGCAATCACCGGCCTTTGCTACTCTGTTTGTACAAATAATTGGCACCAAACCCCTAAAACAAATGATTTCAATGGTTTGAGACCAGAGCTAAGAAACTCATTTCTTCTCGGTCCTTGACCTTGCTACACTCTTACATGGATGAAGTGAAAAATCATGACTTCATCAAATTATTTGCTCAAAGAATCAGTTGAAACAATCTCACTGTTCCTTGCATGCTCAAAACAGGATAGTTTTTTTCTCCTCTATAACTCTTAGTTACAATTACTGACCGCAATGCATCACCAGATTCTTTTTGTGGAGGACTTTTTCTGCCAGAGCATATGCATCACTTCCCACTGGCTCTGGCTTTACCAAATGTTATTCCAGCTTTCAAGAGGTTACCCAATTCATCATAAGGAGCTGGCATCCTACCCTTGACCTGACTGAGTGTCTGAAGGTTGTCCAGCACTTGGAGCCTCACGTCCTTTTGAGGCTTGCTTAAAGGATGAGCTGCAGTGTTCCTCTCCTCCATGCAGCGACCAGAAAACAAAGCTAATTCCTTTGAAATGATGCTCCTGTATTTGCCCCCATAATCAAAACTGATGCATGCTTCCTCATGAATGGCACTTAAGAGATCATTCACCACCTGAATATTGCTTTTACCTGTGGCCTGGACCTCCTGGAGATAGCTTTCATTTGTGGCCAGGTCCCAAATGAATGAATATGATCCTGATTTTATTTTCTTGTGGTGGCTGGAAAACAAGCAAAATATAATTAATAGATATTTAGCACCCAAACTACCCTCCTTGAACAATACTACCCAAAAAAAGTTGAATGAGTGGATTACCTCTTCCAATATGAAACAGCTCCAATATAATTTGACTCTTTCTTAGTCTTCATGCATATCTGATGGGTCACCTGATCCAAGTGCTCCAACAAGACACGTATCGTGTCATATGCAGCAAGCATGGGATTGCTACCCTGCAACATAGACAACATAGTGTAACAAAGTTGAGTCTTGGGCCTTGGACTAAACTTGAAAAATGAGTATCAAACACCTCACCAACCACTATAACATTGCCATGAACTTAATAAATTGATGGCAATGCAAGAAAGTCAATTGCCATACATAAACCAACATATTGAGACTGGCAATAGTCGTAAATTTTTGAAAACCAATTGGCTAGATTTAGAAAACGTAAAATAGTGGAGAACAAAAGACAAAAAACCAAGAAGAAAGAGGAACACAAAAGAGGGAGAAACAAAAAGAAGAGAAGAGACAAGGAAAACCCCAGACAACTCCTCCTGAGAATTAACACACCCTTGAAATAATCATTTTGAACATTCTACAGGCAAAAACCAAACAGAATGCAAACCTCTAGTCTTATTCAATAATAAAATTGACTGTATTATGTCTTTGCTTCAGCAAACTAGTTCAGCTCATTGTTTCAGCTACAAAGAACTCTTTTGAGCTACAAATCTTCTTAAACTAACTCTTCACTGTTCCAAATTCAGCAGCATTTGACATATAGGAATACACACGGGCAATATAAATCATGTTAATACTTTGATCTTTGAATAAAACTTCAATTTCTCACAAACTTGAATTGACTTAGGTGTCTTGAAAAGAACTAATCTCATTGAAAATTGAAGCAACATAATGCTTCACATAGATAAACACAAAGTTATTACTACATTTATCCATGTAGGTAACAACAAAAGAATGTTGGAAAGAACGAGCTTTGTCATGGCCACAGGGAAAAGTTTGGATCTTCAACTTGACAAACCCAAGGACTTCTTATACTTTCTTATTCCCTCAAGGTTCTATGAACCAAAAGATTTCTCGTTGTGAGAAGAAATTTGTTAAAACCTCATCTTGGGCAAAGAAGTTAGTCAAATAAGATCACCTCCACATTATACATCAAGGAAAAAAGACCAATTAAGTTAGGGCTTAAAAGCATGTCTAGGTTGACATTAATAGCATGACCAAAGTGTCATATAAACATTGGAAGTTGGAACACTTATAATCACTTTAGCAACAATTCTTTTGCAAACAATGGAGTCTATGAAAGTAAGAGAAACATAAACTAAAGTACATATTCAACTTACCTTGACAACAGTGGACATTGGATCAGGTTCAATGAGATGGTTATGCTGCTCCTTGAACTGTTGTAGCTCCTCCTTGACCTGTTGTAGCTTCTCCTGGATCTGCTGCTCCTCCTCCATATGTTCTTCTACAATTTTTTGAGACTCATCTTTCAACTTTTTGTGAATTTCATCAGACATTTTGCACATGTTATCTATCAATTGTTGCTGCAATTCTGTAAATTTTGAGCCAATCCTCTTCTGAAAATTACTGTTTGCATTCTCTCGATTAACGTTCTGGGAGGTTCGTATTTCATTGCTCTCAGTTAAGGGTTTATTAAGTGGAGTCTTCTGTTCTGCCTCATGAGGAGACAAAGCCTGATCCCCATAAAAACCCTTTAGAATGTCAAAAACATTAGTTACAAAGAACAAGCAGCTGTTCTTCTCCATCAATTAACCTTCAAATCAGACCTTCCTTGAAGAGAGAAGTTCACTTGCTATGTTCTCTTGGGTAGTGCACCATGCAATATGTAACTTCAACTTCTAAAGTTCAATTGTCATGTTCTCTCAATTAAGATGCTGTTAGATTAGCATCTCATATCTGTCAGTCAAGGGCTCATCCACTGAAGTCTTCCCTTTTGCTCCTAAAGGGACAATCCTTCATTCACACACAATTTGTGTAGAATCCCATCAGCGTTTCGACCATTGAGGACAGGGAAGAGCAGACCATTCCTATCCTCCATCAAGCAGCCTACAAATAACAATCAAACCATCACACCGGGAGAATGTGTCACCTAGAATATGTCATTACAAAAAGAAATGGCTTAGAACCAATGTAGACATTTGATAAATTGTCTCTTAGGGATTACCCTTTATTCCAAACCCCAAAAGTGAGAATCTCTTCAGCCCACTACAACTACTACTACTATTATCAGAGTCCCCTACACAATGCTCCCAATTATTACAACTATGGACTGATGCTGCTGCAGCTGATTAGAGACCTAGGGTTTCTAGTTTAAGTTCTGCAGCTGGTCAGGTTATCAAGTTTCTCACCGTCTGCATTTGCGCAGGTTGTTTTGAAGAAAGCTGTGAATTTGGCAACATATGTCCAGAAGTTCAAAATATGGAGATCGAAAATGATAAGAGAAAGAAGAGAAGAAACGAGAACCTGTCCCATGATCAGTGCGTGACAAGGGCATACATTATTTACCTGGCGGATCAACGACGCGAGAGTAGAGTGCCAAGGTGCAAATGCCCCGAAGTGATCTAGAACCTCTCTATCGAGGCCACACCAAAGCTCTAACGTGCTGCTTGTTACAGATTTCCCTGGTCGCAATCCTCACCGTCGCCGGCAACCCCCGCTCGCAAGCTCCCAGCTGCCCCCGTCCCCAAAATCGCTACAGAAATATGTCCTCAATATACAATTCGCGAAGAAATTCTCGTAGTGCGTTGCAACGAACAGCAACAAGGCCGCTGAAAAAAGATTCCCTTCTGGAAACTCGTCAAGGAATGAATACTTGAAATTTTCGGTCGATAAAAATTGCCATAAACCCTAAACCCTAAAAAAAGATTCATCCAGATTCCAGATCCAGACGACCTTCTTCAAAAGTAAGTGCCACCAAAGTGCGACCAAATCACGACACCTGGCATGGAAAACTTTCAAAGTTCCCTGTTTTCCTCTTGGTTCGGGGGAACAAAGGGAACGAAAGCACAAACGAGAACTTTCTGTTGGGAACTCGAAAGAGGAGAAGGGAGGTTCGGAGTTAAAGAAATGTGGGTGGATCCACTGGAGCTTCAGGATTGCATTGTTGATTCCGCAGAGGACAAGGGGGTGAGAGCCATACCTGCATGTTTGCACTGAAGAAATTGTTGCGAGAACATTAAAACTGCAAATGTGCTGGAAGCTCTGAAATTGGCTGCTTGTATATGGGTAGGCATTGCGGGAACCCTACTTGGTTGGAGATCTCTAAGAGCGTGGCCGGCAGCACAGCAATAAACTGGCGGCCTTTTCAATATATTGGATGAAGATTTATAGTCAAGTGGTGAAAAACTGTTGCAAGCTGATCATGTTAGCAAGGCCCTGCAGAGTGATGGTTATAGTAGCAGCTGGGATTCAGCGAGAGAGTACTAGTACGCAGCATGAGAGTCGACATCGAGCCTGCTCATGGAGCTGCAGCAACTACCATCAAGAACTAGTTTTGAATTGAATAAGAAGCTGTTCAAACAGCTTTGAAGCCAGCTTCTTTCCCTATACAATTCTTCATCCAATCCCTGGAGGCTCACGCCAAACCTGCTTGCTGATGGCAAGTCTCAGATGTTGTAGAATCCACCACCCCCTCAAGATACGCGCAGTAGCAAGGAAGCATCAGAAGCTAGTTTTTTTTTAATTTGTCCTTCTTGTGTCATGTGTGGCTCCTACAGTCTGGGGAGCCGTTAATTTCTGAGCTATGAAAAAACTACACCCAGGATGTTAAAGGAATCTTTCTTCTTCAATGGTTCAGAATAGTTTGCAGGTTTTCAAAGGGAAAGAAAACATGCTACAAAAGTTACCTCCTGTTTCTATGGAGACGTCGATCGCACGATTCCTTCCTTTCGGCAAGCTAGCTATCCTTCCTTACATGAAGAGTGCTCCTTTATTTCTTTCTTTCCTTCTTTCTTTCATCATAGTAGTACATATTCAGTCCACTTTTGTAGGTTTATGTGTGAGGATGGAGGAGGAACTAACATTGCTCCTTGGATGTGATAAATACTGATAGAGATTGAACTGGAGGCTGTTGTTTGAACATGCCCTAAGGACAAATTGGGCATCAAGGGTGCTCCTCCTCTAAAGCAAACAGGCCTCCTGGGTTTAGGGTTTAGGGTTTACAGTGCCAAGCTATTCATCATCAATTGCCAAACCTACTGAAAATTCAGATCAGGATGGCTCAAAATTTGCCATCTCCACTTGGAAATGCCATTGCAAACTGTCATTGCTGAGGTGAAGACCTTTCATCCCCTCTATAATGCAGTTTTCCCTAAAGAGAACAAATGAAGACCAGTGTTATGAACAGAGCTCTTATATCTATATTCGAGCACGTTCGATACTACTTTGTGCAAGGGGGAAGATGACTGCATAACATCCAGTCTTCAGTCTTGGTAATGTATAACAACTATTATCATAATGGAGAATGCACCAGAAGAGAACTGGAAAGGATTCTGCCCAAGGGATTCTTCATGTTAGATGAGGTACATACACTGAAATAGTGTCATCTGACAGTCCTATGGTTACTATCTATTGTACCTACTCATCATGGCTACACATTACATGGAGCACTCTCTTTTGTCTTTTGACCCTTTTGCCTTATGTTTGCTTCATCTGGCTACTGCAGTTATTAAAGGCTGCAACGAAGGAAACATTAGCACCGGTGAGATGGATCTACCTTTTCACTTTATCTGTGCAAATGTTGTTCTGAAGTCAAGCCTTGGGGTGTAGCACCACATAATAAGGGATTTTGAGTGCAGAGGTGTTATGCTTACTATATGCAGATTATCGGTTATGAATGCTCCAGCTTTTTGGTTCAATTTGACCATGCATTCCAGCGCACATACCAGCACATAAGCAGTGTGAAGGATGATACATCAGCAAAAAGACTGGTATGTTATGGACAACATGGAAAGCAGTCTCCAATAGCGCTCACAAGCAGCTGCAGGATGCCTTTCCCAGCAGGTTAATGATGGGGAGAGTGGAACAGGACTATATGAAAAAGGGTCCCAATGCCATCTCAAAACCAAAGTGTTCATGAGTTTCTCAAGATACAACCTCAAACACTGGGATCAACAAACAGTGCAATGTGAGTCCAGGAGCCTGCAGCTTGCAGTTGGATTTAACTGAGCAGTTTGGGCAGATGAGATTTTATTCAGTCACTCCAGAAATAGATGTTAAGAGCACTTCCACAAGAAGGAAAACTGAATCAGGTCACCATGCTGAAAGTCTGAGTGGTGGATGTAATGTTCCTCCAGCTGGTAGGTCTGCTCAGCAAGAGATAATAGAGTTGAAGTACAGTGCTGGGACCTTGTCTTCCAGTGACAACCCCAGTCAAATGGGCCAGAAAGGCTATATAGAGAACGGGGTGATGTGTTGAACAGCAGCTCAAGGCCTCCAGATTGCACTGGAAGAACTTTTCAGAATAAGAGGGATGAACAGCATGACATCCATGAGAATCTTACTCAAGAAAGTCATGAGTTGGAGGGATGCAGAAGCACAGTCAGCAAGATGGATTGCAATGCACTGGAGACTGGGTCTCAAGAGACATAACTAATAAAAAAAGTCACTACCATCCTCATTCAAGCAAGTATAGTTGTGGCTATTACAGATTGGTACTGAGCACATAACTTGTAAAACTTTGGGAAAACATCTGTATCCTGCATTTGTTACATATCTGAACGTGACTGGAAGACTAAATCATGACATCAGCTTGCCCTTAAGAGACATTGCAAATAAATAAAAAGTCAATCCTATCCTCATTTGAGCAATTTTACATGCAACTACTATAGATGGGTAGAAGAATAATCCTGTCAGATACTGACAGGAATGGAGGAACCCATCTACATCGCATAGCAAATGTGACCACAACAGAACAACTTCATTATTTGTTGAGACCTTTCAACAAATAATATCTACACCCACAATCAGTTTCAAAAACCAGCAAATTTTTAAAACACAAACAAACAACAGCGCTGATCTAGTGAAACAAGGGAAGCATTTATCTTTCTGTAAACCAGATTGTTGGGAAAAATATATAATGATCCACAAGAAATATAGGATCCAGAAACCATATTCCAATAGAGAGGGTGCAGGAGAGGAAGATGTGGGGGTACTTTCAGCTTTCAGCAATTAAATCTGGAATACAAACCACAAAGTCAATTTCCTTAATTCCAACCAAGTTCCAAACAAGCATTAGCATGCCGTGCAGTCCAGCTCAAATCCTTAACAATTCAAAACTGTCTCTATTTCTGAGAATTGTACTACTAGGCCTGAGAAGGTATCTATGGTACACATATAGATAATGATGCAAAACCTAAGACTTCATACTATATCACCACACTCCTGAGCAAAAGCTTTGATGGCGGCTCCAGCAGAAATTCTATGGTGGAGCATAGAATGCGGCATGCAAGTTTCAGCAAGAATTAGGTTGCCAAATGATGATCTTTCTATAAGGGGTTGGTAATGCAAACCGCTTGAGTCATTTGAATTCAACACGCAGCTCTATGGGTGGAAGAGCTTTTCAAAGAATCAGTTTCAGAGCAATATTGTAGAGCTCTCCGGACAATCGTGTGGCTGGTCGAGATCATGACCAGCAGATGAATATGGGATATAGGGCAAGTTGAGAACCTTGAAACGTGGAGATGCTGGGAAACGGATTCTCAAGTCCTTTGGTTCCCTCCTCCTCCAGGAATACTAGAAGCGCGGATCTGTACAGGTATAGGCCTTCCGGTTCCGGAGCCTCCACAACTGCTGCACCGCATCATGCCGGTTCCGCTGCAAGTCCCACAGCCTACATCGTTGTCTGACCACCTCGTGCACAGGCATGGCACTCTTCTCGATCCGTTACAAGTCGCGCATCGGAATCCTCCTGCCATCGGCTTTTGATCTTCTGTTGCGTCTAGAATCGACTTGATGGCCCATGCTCCTGCTAGTACACTCAACCCCTGCGCTACTTGCTGTATCGCTACTCCTGGAGACATGCCGCCGCCGCCGCCTCTTTACCCCCGCTACAACACTTGACAGAAAGAGAGAAATCCCCGCGGGCACCGCCAGACGGTGATTCAATTTCACAATAAGAACTAAAAGCTTTCGATTCTCGAGCTTTTTTTCTCTCTTCTGATTCCAAACCCCTTACAAACCAAATTCTTCCGACAAAATAAAAGCAAAAAAAACTTCCGGAAAACACTTCCTTCGCAGAGAATATCCAATTGAAAACCGAAAGAAAGAATCAGAGGAAGCAATCTCAAAATGCTCGCAGACTCGAACTTGCTTATTGTTGCAATACGAGATTGTCGAAGGACGGCGAATGAATTGCTGCGCACCAAACCAAAAGAAAAACCATCCAAATATTTTTCTGGAAAAATCTCAGAAATCGAAAATCTCTCAAAGAACTGGTAGTGCGAAGAAAATTGTGATAAGAACGCCACGAAAAAACCGGCAAAAAAGAATTCCCAAAAATCGAGAAAGCTCGAGAAAGAAGATGGCGATGGCGGACACGAGTTTGTACCAGAACAGCAACTGCAGCAACCCCACCTAGAGTATTTCTGGCGAGATCGAAGCCGTCAAAACTCTAGTCCATCTGCACCGTTCGATTCTTATGGGCGCACTTCCGTCCGATGCCTTAATTCCTGACGTGGCAAATGAAATCGAGCAGTTGATGGGGTCTAGGCAAATGAGTGGTCTTTAAGTGGTGGAGCTAGATCGGAGCGTCAGTATTGTGCCAACGAGCCGCGGATCACCATCCTCTTAGATGGACGGTCCACCACCCTGTTACGTGTCGGTCGTAGCAACGTCGTTGGCGTGCTGGTCCAGTGGTAGCCTCTTGTTGAAAGGTTCGTCGGTCCGGCTGAGTCCCACGTCATTGATTGTACACCGTCGGATATTGGACTGAGTGAATTGCAGACCGCTGGATTGGTAGGGGAAAAGACTTGTTGGCTTTTTTTTCCTTTCCTTGTTTCCCGACATAGAAATTTAAAATCAAAAAAACCTTTATAAAAAATAATTAAATAGCCCCAGTTAGCGACTTGGATGCCGTTGGACGCCCCAGCCTTCCTCAACCGCGGACTTGGTCTGGATGAGTTTTTTCTCATCCATTATCTGCGGTATGTTCAATTTCATGTACCTTTTTTTTAAACCAAATTTTGTCAATACCTACATATTCCATCCATGCAAAGAACAAACTTTGGTACACTCATCAATTTCTTTTCTTTTTTGTGATAAGAATAATTTGGATTTTTTTTGGATAAAGTTTGCAAACTAATGAAATATTTACTTTAAAATCTAAAATTTCCTAAAATTTCTTAATTATTGTGTTGAAAAAACAACAAAATTTGTCCCCCACAAAAAAAGAAAGTTGATCAAAATAGAAAAATCACGCACATTTGTGGATTACATCCTAACTAACTTGCCCAAATCCACTCATAAATTTGAGGAAATAATTACATTCCAATGACAAATGATTCACCAAACCTAGTTTAAGTAAAAGAACTATAGGTTCCATAAGTCATTCTATGGAAGATTCCAAATTAGTATCACATATGTATTTCAATTTGGTTTCATCTAAAAATAAGACTACAAAAAATTAGGATGTATTTAAACATCGCCAAAGATCACAACTATTTTCATCTTCTTCTCACAATAAGGAGTGGAATGTGTGGGCCCGTTGTGGACAAAAGGAAAGGGTTTGGATTTGCCTCTCAAAACTTAAACAAAAGAAAGAAATCTATGTTGAATGTGCAAAATTAATTGAGGTTCCATAAATTTGTGGCACTATTGGCTTTGGCAAATCAAATTTCACTTCTCGTTTCTTTAGCAAACTAGTGGTAACCTATGCCTGCAAGGCACGACACAGCACTGATGCAGTGCAACAGTGATGACAATTGGCGGTGTTTCACTTAATGATCACATTCATTCTTGGTACGTTTGCATCTGAGGTTGCAGGTATAGGCATGAATCGTTGGGATGAACCTGCATGGTCACTTTATCTAAAATCCATTACATGCCTGGAAATCCTATGGAGGGAATGTCTAATATATATAAAAGCCCCAATGCAATCTAATCCAACCCATCCCCTTGGACGAAACCAAAGCCCAAGCCCTGAAAAAAAATTGGGAGTCCAAAGGAGACCCCAAAGAACCCCATACCCACAAGAAAAATCACTGCAACACCTCGCGGTAGACCACATTACTGGTGTAAACGCCAGCAGGGGCCCCATTCAGAGCCACCCTGCTGCCACCCCGAACCAGCACCCAGATGCCCCGCCGTGAACCACACCAAGAGAAAGCCACATAAAACTACCCGTGGCAAAAAACAAGCTTGGGCAGGTACACCCCCACTATCTGCAGTGTCTGCCCCTGGGCCTTGTTGATAGTCATGGCAAATGCGGGCTGCAATGGGAACTGCCGTCAGCGGAGAATAAAAGGCATCCTCTCCATGTCAAAGGGAGTGATGCTGAGGCGGGGAATGAAAACGCGCCTACCCTTGTCCGGTCTTGTGGCAATCTCAGCACCAATTATGTGTTGCATTAGCTTGACCACAATAAGCCGAGTGCCATTTGCAAGGCCGCTTGGCATGTTCCGTAGCAAAATCACCGGGGAGCCTTCCTGTAGGGTCAAAATGTGGGGTGGCACCCCTAACATGCTAAGGGAGTTTAAAAACTCGGTGAGGTAAACCCCTCTCTGTTCGCCTTGCACAACAGAATCAGCGCTGTGGTACGTGCGGCGCTGTGGTACGTGCGGCGCTGTGCTGGTGTGTTGTCAGGTGTGGTGAGGTCAAACCGATTCATGATGGCGGTGTTGATGTTATCAACATCTTCGTTCAGAGGAGTTAAAATGGCCTTCTGAATGACGTGCTCATTGTGTGACTACGAGTCTGTGAAGCGGCCAAGGTCGCCATAAACTTCATCCACCAGGCTATCAATGGTGTCACCCTAGCAGCACATGTCTTTTGGGATCAAAACAGCCTCCTCCTCAACCTCAGGAAAGACTTGTTCTGTGCCCTCCCCAATGCGTTGCAAATACTCTGCCCAAGCTTGCTATTGTTGGGCATCGGCCGCGGCGTTGACTCCGCCCTGTGCCAAAAGCCTCTGAACATGCATGTTTTCATGTAGCTAACACACTTTAACACGGTGCCAAAGGAGTGCAGACCTCTTGAGACTAGCATCCACAATCTGGCCTCTCTTGCCCCGGGGAACCACAAGCAATATCTACCTAAAATCACCTCTCATGACAACAACCTTGCCCCCAAAAAACATGTCATTTAAGGCAGGGTCAACAGCACCCACAACATGCTAGAGCATGCGGTTCACAGCCTTAAACACATGCTTGTGGGCCATGGGTGCCTCATCCCACACAATGAGGTGTGCAGCCCGAATCAAGGCCGCTTGTGGACTGTTCAGGGGAACATAGCAAGTAGAGGAGCCACAAAGGCCTGCTACGAGAATTTTGAAACGTGAGCGAGTTGTGCAGCCGCCCTCCAAAAGCAAGACTGTAATGCCAAAAGATGCCATCAACAACGCTATGTCACCAGTAGAGCGCACCTTGCTGAGTAGGCACCCATAGAGGAAAGTCTTGCCAGCCCTTCCCAGCCCATCAACAAAAAAGGTTTTGTCCACCGGCCCGGGGTCATGGACCGCGTCAATGACATTGTCGTAAATGGAGCGCTGGTGCTGATTTAACAAAGGCACATCCCAAGCAAGCTGTTAAGTTTGCTGCGTCACATTGTACATGCCCCGCTCCTCGGATACAGCGGCGTCCCCCGGGGCAGCCAGCTGTGCAAGGATAGGCAGCTCAAAATCCTCTAGGGTTTTCCCCCCTTGGGCTTGCAACAACTGCTCCACTTCTCGCAAGCCCTGGTCAAGGATTGCTTGGTCCACCTACCAGTTGGGCGTTACCTGCGTGACGCAATCGGGGG
>Ga0116231_10006910_pt1 | contig 21235 bp, 18 predicted proteins | sample S1TSphgellanicum_2_FD_89695 | JGI IMG/M metagenome (GOLD analysis project Ga0116231, IMG submission 89695) | Host-associated microbial communities from peat moss isolated from Minnesota, USA - S1T2_Fd - Sphagnum magellanicum MG | ecosystem: Host-associated > Plants > Peat moss > Unclassified...
AAGGATCAAAGGATCAAAGGAAAGGATGATGGTGGATGATGGCAAAGCTGCTCAAAGAAAGTCTAAAGATTGTACCACTGGCAGGCACAAAGAGTGAAAACCTCTATATAGATAGAAGTAAGAGAGAATGTACAAACCTCTTCAATGGGAAGGGAAACCCTGATCAAAACCAAACTTAGTGGGTGATACTGTGAATGGAGAGCTGCTGCACTTCGTATGTGGATCTGACAGCAAAAAATAAAAGAAAACATTTGGGTGAGATGTAGCTCAAAAACAAAGAGACACCCACAAGCTCAAAGAGTACAAGACTAAAACAAAGGAATTGATAGGACTGCCTCACAGTGAAAAAAAGCCAAATGGTGGTGTTGCATTCTTCTCCCACCTGAAAACAAATTTCAGATGTACACATTTCGCACATCATTCTGTCCAAATGGGACACCACAGCCAGGGCACTTGCGATGCCTCAACTCCAGATTTCGTTGAATACAAGGCCCACAAAACAAATGGTAACACTTTGTGATGACAACCTGCATGTATGACAGAGAGGTACAGAATGGGGGATTTTAGTACTCATACCAGGAGTAGTGCAAGCAAAACTGAGTATAAAATGATCCTGGCAAGATGCAATGAGAGAAGACAGGTTGCATACTGCTTTTGCAGTGTAATGTAGAAGAAAAGAGCAAGAAAATTCTATGTGTGATAAACCTAAAGACTCCTCCAAGCCACCAGATCATCAAAAACCAGAGCCCTCCAAGCCACCAGATCATCAAAACCTTGACCGATGGGGAAGAGACTTGGGCACTCTGGTGGTGAAGTGAGACAATATCAGCATCGTTTCATCCTCATCAAAAGACAGACAAAAAGAGGTGGCCTATATCCATTGCTAGCTGCTGAGGGGGCTCAATATTCTGAAACGCTCAAAACGGAGGGGACTCTATAGGATTTTGCAGGGAGTGAGAAAATATGATTCTCACAGCAGCAGACTCCTTCTATGTGGCCACATTACTACTACTTCAAACTTTTTGTATTAGCTGAAAGGTACAGGAAAACTACCTCCTTAGGTCGGTCATGACACACACTGCACTTTAATATGGCTTTGTACTGGTTGATCTCCTCCTGCAGCCGCTCTCCAAGTGGTCCTCCATCATTGTAGGAATTCATGTGAGCCACCTTGGCATTGAGTGCATCAATCTTTTCTTGAATCCTTCTCTTTTCAAACCTGTGGCAACAAGAAGAGAAACCATTGATGCTTTTGATGGCTATTTTTATTAACAAGAATTACATGTGCAGAAATGGATTTGGGAGAAAAATGATCAGGCATAAAGTCAGGTGCTGGTAGATGATTTCACATGTTGGTGATGCAAAGTATTGGTTTCTTATTGCACTCCTTTTGCACCATTATAATGTGCATCCATAGCTGGAAGCTAGAGTCTTACCTTTCCTTCTGTAGCTCGGCCTGTACATCAGATAGTTTTTGGCCACGAACTTCCAGCCCCTTGTTCGTTGCTTCAAGAGCTGACTTTGTGGCAGCCAGTTCCTTCTCCATCTCCACACTCCTGCGCTTGGCACTCTCCAGTGAGGATGCATACTGCTGGCTTTCGTCTGTGGCTCTACCAAGTTGCTCAACAAAGGTCTTCACCTGCACCACTCCCCATTCCATGGCTTGGTTCAGTGCCAACACTTGACATCCTCAAGTAGCTTGAATCCTTACCACATAAAACAACTCAGTTCACTTGGATCATCCTATTTTATACGATGAGGATTCCATTTCAGTCCACCAATGCATGATACATCAGAAAAGAAGCTATGCACAATTATGTCAGAAGTGGTTCAATCTACCTACAGAAACTGATTTATAATAACACATCTAATGGACTAATGTGAACTCCAGCACATTATGACAGAGTTCTTCCTGAGCTGCGCATTGCATAAATCAAAAGGACATGGAAATTGGTTCAAAGTCCAGAAAGCACACTTGTTCTTCCAAACGAGTCACCCGCTGCTTGTGTACATCCACAGCTGCATGGGCATGTTGCATGCGGCTGGCCAAAACTTGCTTTTCTGCCTGAAGTGATGTTTGCAGCTGCTTTGCCTTCAAACTCTCTGACATCAGCTGAAACACACAAGCTAAAAGACATTTAACAGGACAGACAAAAAAAGGCCAAAAATGATACCACAAAATAATGACAAATTCACAGATTAGTTCTGCAGCTCTACCTACATTGCCGATCAATGCCATATCAAGTAGGTGCCAATAACCCATCTCATAAACTGACACTGTGTAGTACATCACACATTTAGATGTGCAGACGTAGGCAGGCAGACCAACAACATATGAACATGATGTGCAAAAGTGCAAGCAAGATCCAGAGACCTGAGAATTGTAATCATCCCGCTCCGTGATTTGTTGAAGTAGTCTTTGATTTTGAGTCTGCATATCTTCATAAGCTTGTCCAATAGTCTGACAAGCAAAGTGATTTCTGTCAGTAAAAAGCTTGGAAGCATAAACTGCATGCCAGGAGGCAAAGACAGTGCCCACACTTGTCAACTGATCTGTCTTGTGAAACCAATAGCCCCTACAAGGATAATGCAGGAAGCTCTCCAAAGAAAAAAACCAGACCTCTATCTCTGAAATATACGCATCCCCTTCTTCATTTTTGATCTTCAGTTCCTCAGTCAGTTCTGTAATAGCCCTGCAGAACAATGCATCGTTGGCAAATGTTAATGTAAATGGGCTCAGATTTGCATCTGCTCAATTACATAGCAAAAGGTTCACATTTAAAGCCCTTATCTATTTAATGCTCCTGATATTGCCTTCTCTCTCAGCCATATCAGTATGCTGCCCCTTCAACAATTATGAAGAATATGAACTGCTTCAACTTGAAAGATTTCAAACCTGTCTGAAGCATCTAAGCTCTGCTGCAGCTCAGTAATCTCAGCCTCAGCTGCAGCGAGCCTCTGCTGGCATGCTGCCTCTGCTTCATTGGCAGCTTTCACACGGAGCTCTAAGCTGTGCTCATCCAGTGCTGCTTTCAATCGTTCCACCTGTGCCCATGCTCTACGCTCAGCCAGCTGCAACTCAATCACCTCCCTGCAAATGTCACATGAAGAGTTCTTACCAGACCAGAAGTCAAGAAGACATCCAAATTTTCATTCACCTCGATATTCCCTATGGAAGCTCACTCTCTAGCATATGCACTTAGGGTTCCTTTAATGAATGACATCATAACTACGTGAGCAACTGTTAAAATTGCAGATTAAAATTCTTTCTCTTTCTGTAAGTTACCCTCAACAATTGAACTTGCCATTGCAAACTTTACTGACAATAGTATTTCAATTGGAACATTGAATTGGGATGTCATAGAAGGCATGCAGTGAGGTTGCACCTTGGATCGCTAGATTCTCTGTTCAACATACTCAGAAAGAGACTCAATTCTTGCTCATTGTTCTGCACAGCTTGTACCTGCAAGAGTTTCATGACAAGTAAATTCCCATGGAAACTAACAGAAAATGATAAAGGCACCATCACTAGAGGAGAAACTGCATCTTATGTTATAACAAAAGATCAAAAGTCTATCCATAATATTTTAAAAGCCACTATATGTACCAACATCCTTCTGCCACAAAGACATGTCAAGTTTCATCATAAGCAATGCAGTCTTCATACAAAACACACCTCAGCTTTGAGCAGATTCAATTCTGCAGTTTGATCAGCACATCGGGCTGCAAGATGTCCACATTCACCTGTCTGCAAAGTTGCAATACACTCATTTGTTTGTACCAACAAATGATACACATCATAAAAATGACACCAGACAAATCTTCTTCTGTATCCACCTGACACACAACACATTGATGCCTAGCAAGTTCATTCCCACAGTGAAGATGAGAGCTGAACTTGGATACCTGTAAATCTGTCTAGAACAATGCAATCTATATGATTTTACAGTCTTGTAGGTCAGCTGTTGATGTTTGCAATATGCATTTAGACACAGGTTGATGAATCCTTACCTGTCTCTTGAGCAACACATCCATAGACTGCATCTCAGCTCGAAGGGAATGGACAACACTAGCTGCATTTTTGTAACTGTTGAGCTGTGCTTGCATCATTCGCATCTCTTTATGAATTGTGGTAACCATCATCTTCAGCTCAGCAACTGACTCTTTCCTTCCTACAACAAGAGGGAAAATTGAGTGTTCAAAAAAATTGCACAACGAATAGAGTGAACTGTTTGCAAAGCTTATAAATGGGAGCCACATTATGAAAGAAAAATTTGGAATGACATAAAACACCTCATACTATAAAAACCTTGCAAAGTCAGTCCCTATTCCCCAAGAGGCATAAATGAACACACCTAAAACTTGACTGGCCTCTTCTAATCTCAGTTGCATTGTGTCCTTATCAGCCCTGCAGTTCTGCAACTTGGTCTCTAATTCTGCAGCCCGTGCATCTGACATCATGCTCAGCTTTCGAGCAGCTTCTCCAGCTTCAGCCTTAAGGATCACCTCCTTCTCGTGACACAATGCAGTGTCGCGCTCACCCTAAGTATAGGCCAGTTTGGGTTCAGCAAAATCTCCATTTATGGAGCCTGACAAAGATTGTTTCCCAACTCCAACTTCCAGGGGAGAGTGTGGTGAATCAACAAAGTTCTTTTTGAATGCAGAAGGACATCATGCCAATTTTAGCCAATTCCTGGCATAAATAAGCATCAATCCAGCCTTCAACATTGTACTCAGAACAATGAACCATGAGAATTTCCATAGGAACATGAACTCAATACATTGGCTTATCAATCAACATATCTATGAAAGTAACCATTCTGCCAGTTCCAGCAAAACAAAAAATAAACATGACAAGAATCAGTGTGGTCACAATACTCACAAAGTATCAGACCATCACCTTCATTACAAATGCCAGTGACTAGCTGCCACAACTCCCCACTGACTTCATCAGCCCCTAATGCTGGGTGTAGACAAATCTACAGTAATCTGGTCAAATTTTGAGCAAAACGACTATACAAAAATCTGCATCCTGTTGTGTTTCTGGAGCAATAAGAATACTATGTCATCATACCATCAGCTAGCACTAGAAGACATATCTTCAAAAGCAGTTAATAGTAGACTCATTCAAGCAGCAACAAGCTTGTGAAGGAAAGCTTCAGTTTTTGAAAGTTCCCCCTGTCCAAGCAAGCATCTCACCTAAGGCTCATTCATAAACACATGAAACATATGCTGAGCAAATGTCTAACAGGTAACAATACTCCAACTATTACAAGACCCTAGTGGAAGCTTAAAATGACTTCTCAACCATGGAGTCTAATGACGTTGTAAGAATGCAAACCTGTAGCTGGTCCACTATGCGTTGACAACGCTCAATTTCACTCCTCAGATACTGCACTTGATCAGTTAGCAACTGATATGGGTGGGACAGCAAAATATGTCGTTCACTCTCCAAAAGGTCCTATGGCAGTACAACATGCAATATAAGTGGTTTGAAGTGAAACGTGGAAAGGTTTGAGCAAAATTCCTCCAGATGCGGCAGATCTCAGGTCTTAAAATCCTGTTGCCTATATTATTGTGAATCAAATACATTTAGGAGGAAGTCCTCTGCACACCTAACATCTGAATGTAAGAGGATTGTCATATGTACTGAGACATCTAAAACTACAAGGGCTTATTAAATCCTACTTGTTTCCTGGCAGGGTTACTTGTCCACATAACTCTGAAGGGAGCACAATAATGATAAAAAAGGGGAATTTCTAAATTTGTATAAAAGTGAAATTGGCTGGCTGAAAACTACCTGCATATGTTGAATCTTTTCAAAGAGATGAAGCTGCTTTTGAAGAGCCTCCTGCAGGTCCTGAAGTCTTTGGTCTGCAAGAGCCTACACACAACCACACAATCAATCAGCTCCCTAGACCTTCATCAACTCCTAACACTTGCTTCCTGAACCCATACCTTTTGTGTAAATCTTTGAATCATGAATAAGAGCCCAGTTCATGAATAATCTACCTGAGACATGAGAATATTTTGCAGTTAAAGCATGTTGGTTTACCTTCATCTCCACCAAACCAGCCTCTAGCTCACAAGTTCCCTCTGAGGCCTTCTCAGAACCCAATCCTTGATTCCCACAGCCAACCTTCAATCCTGGGATGGCGGCAAGGATGAGAGGTCCACCTGCTGCCTCCTTTTGGCTGCGAAGTGTTGCCAGTTTATGTCTACTCTTCTGCAGCTCTTCAGATACCTCATCCAACTCACCTACAAAATAAAAGCATACACCAAATGTAGGGATGAGTATCTCAGAAACAAAATCCAAAGCTGATCCTCAGTCAATAGAAGAAACATCAGAACAGCACAATTCTGATGCTATTTGTCACCTGACTTTTTTCATAATCAACCCTAAAAATTGCATGGGTGCACAAGTGCACAAGTGTTCTTTTCTAGGTCACAGCTGTTCCTTTAATTGTCATATTTCTTCCACACTGATGGTTGGATGAGAGCATGAGCAAGAGCTAGATTGTACCCCTTAGCCTCATAATCTCAGATTGGTCTTTGGCATGACAGTCTTGAAGGGACCCAGCCTCTGCTAGAATCTCCCTGTGCTTGAGGTGAAGAGCATCCATGGCAGCTCGCAGCTTTCCAACTTCCAGATGAAATTCTTCATCTGTCCTCTTAAGTAAGAGACCTGCTTCTGTAGTTAGAACACAGTACCATCATACTCATCAGAATTGACAAAACCATTTTGTGGCCTGCAAACTCTCTTCTTTACAAATATGTAGATAGAGAATCTTCATGTCCAATGTTGGGACATATGAAGAGCTCAATCTAAACCCTTGATGAAGAATTTAGCTAAATGCAAGAACATGCACAGCTAAGGGTTCATTAACTCCTCACAGAAGGAAATGACTTTATGTAAATTCATTATGCAAGACAATTAACCTCTCTACACAGATACTGTGATGGGAATACACCAACCCAGAAATTCTAGTCATACTCTAAGAACTCCTTGATGTATATGTATGAGATTGCTGAAAAAACTCCACAACAATTTGAAGGTCACCCTTCTGTCAGGTCAAGCAAATCCAATATAACAGAACAAGCATGATTGCAGTCATAACCTTATGAGTTGTCACTCACAAAGTGTCAGACCATCACCTTCATCATGAATAGCAGTGATGAGCTGCCATGCCATTACACTCAATTCTTCATCGGCTCCCAATGGTGGGTGTAGATAAGTATAAATTATCTGCCAAAATATTTGGGCAAGCAATTATAGAAATATTTGTGACCTTGGTCTCTGTTGCATTTCCAGCAGCAATGTGGAAGACAGTCATGATGCTGGCTAGCACTGCTTGATATACAGAAACATTCGAGCACAAGGTGTTTTGACCTTGAGAAGTGTATGGTGGAACTAACCATCTGTAGACAAGGCATTCTGAAGAGACAAGAGAAGCTCCTCATTCTTAACTCGATGAAAATCAATGGCTTTTACGACCAAGTTCACGGTCTTGCCAACAGACGCCTTCCAGGCAGCTGGCCCTGTCTCAACTGAGCCATTACTTTCTTTGGTTGTGCTGCTTTCTGTAGCTCCTCTTTCAAGCAACCGATTCAAGAAAATTTCTTGTGGAGGCACCAAAGTGCTGCCCCTTTCTACATCAAAAATTGGAGGGAAGATCAAACCACAAACACAATCCAGTCAGCTTGGACCTTTGATTCCCTGTAGCTTTGAGATTATTGACTTCTGACTTCTGAATGCACTTCAATATGGCATAGAGAGCATTCACCTGCAGAGAAAACAGATTCAGACCTCCTGTGTGAAACCCTGAAACAAAGTGAATACAATCATAACAAGACCCTTGGCACATTTCTGTTCATGTGTAGATAGGTGGGCTACAAACTCTCAGAGACCCCTACAAATCTAAGCTGCCTAGAGAGGCAGTTCTTTCTCCTTCACTTCAATATTCTTGCAGAATTTATGAGCATAGAGTATACATACTAGCAAATCCTACCAGATGTAATGATGGTATTGAGAGCATAGACACCAAGCAACAGTGCTTCTGGAATGTGTCTGGGTGTGTGATAGACAGCTGCAAACCTTTACAAGAGAGGAAAAATTATAGCCTTTGGGGGTTCATAGGGCACAATGAATCAGGAACCAACCAAGCATGTAAGTCAGTGAAACAAAGGGATAAACAGGAATGAAGAATTGCAATCAGCCAATCTGCCAGCCACTCTCCTGAGAGAAATGATGACTACTGAAGGATGTTGAGACACAGTGCAGAATATTACCCTTGATGGAAGAAGCAGATTCAGATACCGGGATGCCATTGGTAGCTACACTTGCTTTCAGTGCAAGTGACTCCAAATCATTCAACACCTGTTTAAAGCACCTATCTAGTTAGCACCATGAACAAACAACTTGGCAATATCAGCTCCCTTCTCTTCTCACAAGATCCACCAAAAGCAACTCTGCAATTAATAACAACCCATCCCCAATTCCAAGAATGAACACCACAACAAGAAGTCATATGAAAAAGCTTGATCTTACCACACAGACAACTGAAATCCTACAATCCACCAGTGACAAATTCAAGGACTGCAATTCAACTGTGAAGGTTTTGACAGAGACTGCTCCTAAAATGTCATCATGGTACAGCAACAATGTGATGATCTTACCAATCAAGACAAATCAAGAATTTATCTTCAATGTTTGAATCAGGTGGTATGAGTTTTCCACTGAAATGAATATAATGGAGGATTAGTGGACAGTGTATATAGTATGTCCACTGTATAGTAGGGACTGTGGTTTTTGGTCAATGCCAGTTTTTTGCTGAAAGTTACATGGCTAGATGTTCAATCAACTGTATCAACCTTGATCCAACTGCACTTTGTTGTGTACATGAGACTCATCCAAATCCTAAACAGCCTTCAGAGTGAATTTATGCCTCATACTACATGCAGCATAGTGACTGGTTTCATACATGCAGAACTCTGACAGTCTTTCCAGATGAATTTGCACAATTCTCTTTTAGCTCTGCATACAAAGGATGCAGCCCTCGCTCACATTTGACAGTCTGCTCTTTTTGTTTGCCATGTGATGTGAAGGAAAGAAAACATCTGGTTGAAGTTACAATGAACCACCCTAAGTGACACAAGAACAGCAAGTAGATTTGTACCAACCTGGTTCCACACCCCATTGACCATCATAAGAGTCTCATCATGCAATGCCTGCTTGCTCTTTAGCTGGTTGCATCTGGTCTCTAGGGCACTGATTTCAGTGAGTTGAAAATCAAGCTGCTGTGCAAGCTTCTGATTCTGATACTGAAGAATTGCCGCATCCACCTGTAGAGTCATCCCCACAACAAACAGGACATTATAAATCACAGTCTCAACCAAATGCCAAAACACCAAGGTAGATCTTCGTTGGCACTGTAGAGCAAAAAAACAACTGTGAGCAGAATCAAGCTAACAGATTCTGATTGTAGTGCACCTACTGGAATGCAAAGTAACCTCCACCACCTCAACAGCACCATAACCGAAAAAAAAACAGAAAAAGCATTCACTGACTTCAACAGGTCAAATACTCCCATGCAACAACAAAAACACCACATCAATATTCCACTTGGAATACTACACCTGTAGGACTATTGTTGTTGAAGCAGCCTAAACTGCATTCTAAACTGCAAAAGCGATATTTGCTTACAGATAATCCTGCCAACAGTGCAAGTGCAAAATTCCACAACTCAAAAGTGTCACAAGTCAGAGACAGATCAAAGAAATTCAAAGAGGTAGTTCCCATTTTTCTGAGACACCTCAATTGCATTCAATGGCAACCAGCACTAGACACAAAAGAAGAGCAAACCTTTGGACTTGACCCAAGCAGGCAGTTTGCTGCCTGCTACAAAAAACCACAGGTCTGAAGTAGACATCAAGCTTCAGGATGAAACCAAATTTGAATTTTTCAGGGGAAAAGGCTCAACAATGGCTGCAGAAAACATTGCTTGATCATCATGGATTCCATGAAAAAAACCAGCTATTAGCAAAGAATTTTCTTTCCTAGTCCTGAAAGTAAGTACGCCATGCAGTAGTCTGCATAAAGAACAAACCAGAGGCAGTTTGGTTGAGAGGAACACAGTTGTCGCCACAAGAAACAGACAATCTGATTGATTCCTTTGCTGCAATTGTGTCAAAAGATGACTTGTGTACACAACTAACTTACTGTGGCACAGGAGCTCAAAGATCAGAAAGGAATGAGGAGGAGAAGAAGAAGATGTGTTAGAGAAGGGATATTTAGCATGTGCAGAACTGATGTACCACCCTAGGCAAAAGGCAGAGAGAGAGGGAGCACTGCAAAATCCACAAATTCTGAAATCTCCATGTACCTTCTTATCATCAGCAGATGGTGCACTGGGTTGCTTCTTGAGAGGGGTATTGACAGTATGGTTGTTATTGTTGTTGAGCTGGCGCCGCTTGCGCTCCGGTTCCTCAGCACTTCCCATGCTGCTACCTCTTCCCTGGACTTCGGACGCATTATCAAACACTACCTTGGCCGGTCGGACCTTGGCTGCCCGTGCTGTCTCCAGTGCTGCAACTTTTTCCCTGTGTCTCTCTGGTCTTTTCTAACTGGAAGGAATTCCCAAACCCTTGCACTCCTTCATTCTCATGCACTTCAAAAGCCCGCACACACAGACATAGACACACACAAACCCTCTGACATTCATGGCAGCATCATCATAAATCCTCCAGTCCTGTGATCAGTTCTGCTGATGCTGCATTCTGAAGATATTCTAGAACCACAGCCGCTGGCTTGGCAAGCCTACACCCAAAACCACAGCACAAACGGTTGGGGTTGAAACCTTCTTATCAGCAAGAAATGAATGAAGAAGAAGACCACAGCACCACCCTCTCCGTTCCACCCTACCTGCTCTTTTCTCTCCCTCAGCAGCAGAAAAAAAGAGGGGAAAAAGCTCTCAAATCAATTCAGGAGAAAAACAAAAGCTTCAACAAACAATACGCGTTTCATCAATACCCTACAGCAACTCTAGAGTCTTTCTCACTCCAGTTCTCGCGCCTTCCAGAGGAAAAAGACAACACAAAAGTGTCAAAAACTGCACACACATACACACACATACGCGAGCGCGCGAGATGACGAGAGAGAGAGAGAGCCTCCTCACAGCCATGAAACGCCAAGCCTTCAGACTCCCATTGTGAGGCTACGACAACACTTTCTTTCTCTTTCTCTTGTCTTCTCTGACAGCGCAAATGGATTGAAGGGCGGGGCGAAGGAAAAAAAACACAAAACAAAACACAAGAAAAGCACCAGTACCCATAAAAGAGTGAGTGAGTGAGTTGAGGTCACACCTCCGCGGCCGCCGCCGAAGCACCTCTCCTCCACGAAAAGAAAAGAAAAAGTCTCTGAGAAGAAGAAGAAGAAGAGATATGGAACAAAAAAGAAAACCCAAAACTCGCCGTCGGTCGCTGCTCTCTCGATTGCTCGCACTGCCTGCACTTTTACCATAAAACCCACAGAACCAAACGCCTCTTCTCAAACAAGGTATACTTTTCTTCTCTCAGAGCTTTTTCCTCTCTTCCAGAATCCTCTCTCTTCTGTCCCTCTGTCTTTCTCTGTGTCGGTGTGTTTGTGGGTGTCTTCTCTTTTCCTGCTGCTGCTGCTGCTGCTGCTGTTATGTCCACTCGCCTTAATCTCGGGATGATGACGCAGTAACAGCGCTCATCAACTCTCGTAAACAACTCTTCTCAGCTCTTCTGTCTTTCTTTTGTTTCTTCTCATTCTCAAAACTCTTCTCCATCCGCTCCTGTTGTTGTTTGAAGAACAAACAGACTTCTAACTATTGTGGCTAGGTTAAGCTTTTTGGCCCATCTTTGTTGTTTCTTCGTTCCCATGGTGGTGGTGATGATGATGATGATGATGATGATGGGAAGCAGCAGAAGATCCGGTAGATGGGAAAAAAAGGAAAATAGAAAATAGAAAAAAAAGAAATACCATTTTCTATGAAGCTTTTTCATTTCCCTCTTTCTCTCTCTCACTTGCGCACTCTCTACTGTCTGCTGCAGTCTTTCAGTCAAATGCCCTACGTTCAATGATGCTCTAAGAAGAATGCCCTAGAGCTTCTTCTAAAATATGAGAACTATTCTCAATGCTGTCATTTTATTTTTAGTTTTTTGGGCGTATGGCCTCTTGCCGAATAGGGGAAACAAAAGGAACTTCCAAAAGATTTCCCAAACTTGCTTGTTACACTTGAGTTGCTTCACGTTGTATGGGGTTTGGCATTGCTATTTGCTTTTTTTGATTTATTTTCCCAACTTTCTAAATGCAGTATGATCGATGATGGATGATGGAAGATGGTATTAGTAGTAGTTGATTATTGGAGAAAAGTTTTGGTATTCCAGGCTTTTAACAAAAATACATTTGGCTGTGGTTCTTGCTTTCTTTGTATTCTTTGGGGTTTTCCTTCTTTCTTTCTGCAGTTGGTAGAGAGACACACAGATTTGCTATAGTTTATTGTTGCTGTAGTATCAGAGATTCGGGTTTTGTCAGGTTTTGTTCCTTCTTTCCTGAGAAATACACAGCCTGCAAGCAAAAGGCAAGCACTGAACATCATCCTATCCTCTTCCCTGGCATGCAAATGCATGGGCTGTATAAACAGAGCTTCTGAAGGTGTTGTCTCTCTCATCTCTCTCTCTCTCTTTTATCCAAAGAAAACAACATTGCTCCTCTTCTATCGTCTTCTCTCCTCATTGTCACCTTTCTCCTCCCTGCATATTGCAGTGGCAACAAAACCCAGGACAAAAAACTCTTTCCTGCTCTGCTTTTGTTGTAGCACCTTTTGTGGTTGCAACAAAGAACCTGGCTGCAAAAGCTGGAGAGGAAGAAGAAGCAGCTATAAGGTGGTGCATACATCATTTCAAAAAGGAATAGTCTTACCCAGTATAGTGGGGCTTAAAGCACCACCGGTATCTGTTTCCAGTAAAAACACTTTCCTGAAATTGCAGTGTACATATTGGCTTCATCTCCTTCACAAGGCACCCATGTTTGTTTGATGGAGCAAAACACCACAAGTTCATTTGTTGATCTCTGGAACTTGATTATAAGTTTCTTTGTTTGTCATGTGTGTTAGTTACCAACACATCCCCACACCCCCCCCCCAAAAGTCTGCTCCCAACAACCTGCTGCAGACATTTTTAATCAAGCACTGGCAGATTTCTTGGCAGAGAGCAGATCAGATAACTGGTTTATGTAAGCATCAGGCTGGATGGAGTTTTCAGGACTTTGGAGTGCATCCAGACTTGTAACTCCTGTGGCACACCAAACAAAGGTAATGGATAATGTAAGAATCCTCATTCACAGGACGAAGGAAACAAGCTTGACTCTTTTGGTGTGTGTAAAGCTTGTGCATACTCATTCCTTTAGAGGGAATTGCTGTTACTAAGAGAGTGGTGGTATACCAGAGAGGACAAGAAGAGTTCTGCAGCTGCCATTCTGACCAAAGAGAATATCAGTATCCAGTCTATCACCCACCATGCAGATCTCTGATGTGCTAATCTGGAATCTGCACCAAAAAACCACAAAAAGCTTCATAAGACCTTTACATATACTTACCAACTGCACCCTTCAGGTTGTAGCAGGTTCCTGTGAACAAGCAAAAAGACATTAGACTGCATTCTTAATGGGCTCCAGATGGAAAGTTCTTCTGAAAAAGGTTTGGATATTCTCCCTGTAAACTTGCCAAAAAACTGTCACTACATACCATTCACAACAGTCATTCACATGCAACGAGTCTATGAGTAGATTGAATTCCATACATTATAGATCAGCTCCAGGACTGACTTCCATTCTGCAGATTCTAGAACCCCCCTAGATCAGATCCAAGTAGGCTGAGTGAAAAAACAAAAGTATAGTTAAAGTAGTTCACTGGATCACAGCTATGAAGACTAGAAACAAGTTTGTCTGCTTGTCCAGTTAGCAGTGGGCCATTTCACTACCATAGGTTGCAGGAGCTTACACCAAGTCAAGAAGAGAGATAGGGACAGACAAGGTGAAGAGATGCAGAAAGAGGTTGTACTCTGAAGCAAGGTAGTCCATCAAAAAAGTGGAGGGCTTGCCCACTACAACTGGCTCCTTATTTGTGGTGGCTTTTAGTGCTCCCACCATGGCTCCCCCTCCTGTTTCAACCTCTCCGTCTCAGTACTTTGCCCTGACACTTTCAGTTCTCTTTTCCAGAACAAAAGTCTCAAGGTCAAAAAGCACTACCAAGTGTCTTTCACGGGCATTGCAATCTTCTATTTCACTGGTGTGCAAATACTTGATCAGCAACACCTTTCTATATCAGATGGACCAAGCTTTCAGGGTAACACATGGCAAAACAAGTTTGTAATAGTAGACAAGGAAGGGAATATTTGCCTGCCCACTCTTGGGCATAAGTCAAGTAAGTGATAGCGTCACAGTTGGTGGCAATGAACAGACAACCAGGATTCTCCCGCAAGCATAGTGTTGCATACCTGCCCCACAATACTGCAGTTAGTCACGCTTGTACTCAGCGAAAAACAGCTCTCAGCTGGATACCACATTAAGATCTATAACAGCACCTAAGAAGATGAGTCTTAGGCATATAAGGGTACCTGTGTCTAAAATGGTGCAGTTGTGTTTAGGGTTTAGGGTCACAAAGATGTTAGCAGTCACAAACTTCTCTCACACAGAGCAGGGAAATGGAGTTATGACTACTAAGTCATGCTACTTCTGCCAACTAGCACACACTGCTCTCCCACCACGTTCCCTGCAATATGATCCATCATGAACATACAGACCCTGTGTGATGAGCAACAAAACAACTACTTGCATATGCTAGAAAAGACCACAGAAGAGTTGACTCACTGAAGTTTGTAGTAGTTAAAGAACCTATCGAATCCCACCACCACAGCTCCCACCTGTACCCTCAGACAATGTTCTTTGGTCTCCTGAGTAAGAATATAAAAGAAATAGAAACTACACTATCCACATTCTTCACAGGAGGAAGAAACCAACTAACCCAAGGTCATCGCATCAATACCAGACACCTGAAAAATGTTGACGAACGCGTGGTATAACTGTAAAGGATCTTTCACTTTTCCTTGGAACAAGTAGCACATGATCCATAACATGAGGTTAGATGAGAAAGGGCATACAACTTACATGATGGTCATGATCCATAATTTGACCTGGTGCCAGCTCTATTTTCTTGTCACCATCTTCCTGGAAATCCCTAAACTCAATTACAGGCTGGTCTCTCTCAGATCAAAACCAATAACCTCCATAAAATGTGAAAAGAGAAAGGACAAGGACACAACCGTGATGAGAAACTAGACACATATCCACACCCTACTTTGGAACTCATGATTCAGGTAATAGCAAAGATATATGAGGCCTGAAGGAGGAGAAAAAGGAATACAGGGCCTCCAATATGACTGATGCCAGCTTGTGTGAGCTCCAATTGAATTCCACCTTCACCAACAACATAGACCTGGTTTCAAAAGAACAGTCCAAATCCCCAAGAGGAAAAAAAATTGAATAGAAACTCACCCCTGGAGGAATAAAACAGGCCAACCTCTGAAACTAAGTTGGCTGTTTCCCCATTTAGTACTGCTTTCAGTAGCTTGGTTTCCCTTTACTTTGTGTTGATGAAGGAAGCATTTCCCAGGTGAATGTCATGTAGAAAGAAATTCCAAGAGAGCCACATATGCACAGAACTCATTCACTCAGAATCACCGAACATTTAGGCCAAGCATTTCTTCATGGCAGCTACACATATGTACCATTGTGATACTACATCCTGTGGCACTATTTAAAATGGGCACTAGAATTCTGCAGTTTCAACAAGTGTTTTGACCAGGGAGAGAATAGCCCCGCTACCTTCTTGTTTGAAGGGAAGTTTACTGATTTCAAGTAGGCAGCTGCTGCAAAGGAGGATGCAAATATCTCTTCCTGCACTACACAGCAAATATAAATTCCAGAGAGTCAAAGTGAGCACACAACCAGAGAAAGAGACCACATAGATTATACTGTAGACAAGATCTTCCCCAAGAACTACAACGACTCACTGCACAGCAATTACCTCGGCCACATTGAGACCAAGTGAATCAAACTTCTTTGCATATTGCTTCCTTGACTTGGTGGAGTTGTTGGTCACAAACACCAATCTCTTTCCCTATCCAGCCCAAAATACTCATTCATGAATGCTGCATTTGCTTAAATTTTTATGCAAAACTGAACACTAATGTGAAGAGTGCAATTGGATTCAAAAATTTGTGATGATAAGTCACAAGTGCAGCATAATAATGGAATCACAACTTACCATGGCACGTAGCATATCAAGAGTCTCTGGGACACCATCTATAAGCTTGTCACCCTTCCAGATAACACCTGCATGGCGAGGCATAGACTCTGACTCTTGGGTCAGTCTAAAAGGGCCATTTCATTCTTCAGAACCGCAACACAAAGGCTCTGCCAAGAGAATAGATCATGAATCACAGAAGAGATGTTGTTCAAGAAAAGGACGCACAAGCATTGCAGCCATTTGCAATTCTCATGCTCAGAAAGTCATATGTATCATGTGTAACTAACAATTCCTTGTTCTAGTACAAGATATTCCACATGATTGTAGCTGCAGGTTGCCAAACTTCTGTGTGTCTCCTAACTGATCACAGAGGATTTATCGCAGTTGAAGTTCTGTAATTCTTGAAAGCAAATTGAGAGTGCTCAAATGATCTTGGAACTGGCAACGCAACATTGCAGGTGCAATAACAGATCCAAAGGTTTCAACCAACCATCCAGGTTCTCATAATAATTATTACTACATGGGCTGGTTGTGATTGTCAGAACTTTGGACATAATGGCCATTGTGGTTACAGATCAAAGCAGCTTACAGATACCTTGAAAAAAATATTATTTGAGATTCATCAGTTTGGTACAAAAAGACTTTTGATTTTGCGAAGTTCTGTGATTCTGGTTTTGCAAGGAGACCGCAAAGGAAAGAGTTTTAATAGAAGGAAGACCAACCATCACAATCAAAAATGAACATCTTGACACTGTTGATGAGCTTCATGGTATCTGTCAAAAATGGTGCTGCTGCCGCAGGTGTTCCTGTAAAGTTCAACCCCACCACCCTCCCTCAGTCTGCCTCTAACTTTTGTCAATCACACAACAGAGTTTTTGCTTCTCATTTGTGTATCTTCAGCTCTTTACAACTGCCAAACCTTGGCATTTACCAAACAGGAACGTCAGAACAAGGAACAGGAGCCAGGATTCTACTGAGAATTATGTTGCGACTCTCTTTTCTTCCTCCACACATCTCATCATGTCAATACAAAAAAAAAATGCAACAAACTCTCAGTACAAGCAGAACGATTTCTTCCATGATAAGGATGATGACGATGTATCTACTTACTGTAGGAAAAGCATCAAAGAAACATACCAGTGGAAGTGCCATTCAGTTGCACAAACGCCATCGCAGAGCTCATCAACCTGTAGAAAATGCCCAAAAAGAAGCCTTAGCAACTGATTCTGAAGGCGAAATCGGACTTCTAAGCTTTCTCCACCTATATGCTCCTCCTTTTGTAGTTTGTTCAAGAAAATCGTTCAAAACAATCAAATCACCAAGAAAACAAAGATGCACGCGGGAGGATCATAGAAGAAATATGTACCTTCAAAAGAAAAATACCTCTAGGGCTTCCACCTCATTATAATAATTTTCGCCACAGATAGCTGTTAATCATCGGTGTCTTGGAGATACAGCAAAATGCTCAGAATAATAGAAGAGAAGATGGAGGAGAAAAAAGAGAGGGAGCAGAGGAGGAGGTACCAGTAGTGAAATGCTCACTACCAGCCATGGATGACCCACTACTACTACTACTGTTGCACTTGCTTTTTTCTTCCTTTGCTGCGTGTCATCGGGCCTTCTTACGCATTCAATTCTTTGGAATAATATATATGTCCAGATCAGGGTCCTACCATTTGTTTGGCAGCCCTCAAGTGTCTTCAGATTCCTGCAAAGTGCACTCTGTACAGTAAGAGCTTGAAAGAAGTTCAGAAGGTTTAGGGTTTCGGGTTGAGGTTTTAAGCTCCTCCTCCTTACAGCAGATGACAATGACCAGGTATTGGACCTTCACATGCATCTGGAATCTGCCATTTTCGCTTTTCATTTGTGTTGTATGCTGGTTGTGTGGACTTCCGTCGTAGGTTGCTGATGCTCTTACTTTAGCCTGCCACTAGGGAGCAAAAACCCTTACCAGCAAAGTCCATGTGGGGTTGTTTGCCAGCACCCTTTAACAGAAGAGGCTATAATCTGAGTTGCAATTTACAACAGTGTTTTGGCAGATTTCACTTTGTGCAAAGTCTCAATGTTGGAATAGAAGAGGCTGTGTGTTGATATGTTAATACAAGCATTTTCTCTGCAAAATTCTACATTAAGTAGGATGTAGAAATGTGATGGATTATTGTGCACAATTCCAACCACTAATGTTGTCTTGAAGCAGCTTGAAATCATGTGCATGTATGGTTAAGTGTGGAGATTAAGAATTTGACAGGATTTCAAGCCTAGTGGTGCTTTCAGTATGTACCCCCAATTCTCTATCTCTACACATGACTCAGGTTCCGACTTCTTGAGAACCCAGTTCTTGCAGGTGGAATCATATGTATCAAGAGGTAGGCCAGACTGATGTTGAAAGTCCCTTCACAATCCTGTAACAAACATTGTCCATCAATTGAGACCACAGTGTGGAAGTTGATGAGTCATGCAAATATTACATATTTTGAGATCAGTGGAGTTGGTATGCTGAACTCTGGTCAGTTTGATGCATACTAGCAGAAATATTATGCTTGAAATGCCTCCCTGTTTTAGTAGGTGAAAGTTGAGGTGATTGCTGTTACTGCAGAGTTGTGTGATACCAGTGAAGTGGCTGAAGCCTTCTACAAATAGTGTCACCATCCAAGAGCTTGGCAAAGTGTGGTATGAAAACCCTATTAGCTGAAAGATTTGTTTTCATTTTCACTGTTCCTACTTCCTGATGATAGTCAGTGTCTTCATAACAAATAATTGTTTCTCTTCCCAGTTGAATGAGTACAAGCCATGGAAATTGTCGTCTGCCTACATTGCTCTTATGTCAGCATCCTTTTTAGCATATAGTGTGAGAATTTTAATTTTGCTTTGAAGAAGCGTTTTGAACCAGTAAGATCTGGGAGGGTGCATGAGGCATTTGCAGTTGCTGATCACAAAGAAACAGCTCACATTCTGAAATATAGTTATGCTCTTTCTATCTCTTATCAGGTGACATCACAGCTTTGTGAGTGAACATGCTGAAACTTTGCAGGAGATTTGACATGGAGTACACTCCAATCAGCGTCATGTACTGCGTGACAGTCTCTTGTTCCTTTGGAAAGCACTAGAGGAACTCCTGGCTGCTTTGATTACAGAGCTCCAGTAAGAAGCCTTGTGAAGTGCGGTTGAATGGGATGTGGAGAGACTTGGAATGGACAGGCTGCAATTCTGGCGGTTTTCCTTTTGCGTGTCTTTCAGAAGTGACTACTACAGGGCACAGTGTTTTGCATCAACAATGGGGAGGGTCTCACAATCATCACACTGAATAGACCTGCACGCCTTTGCTATGCCTCATCTCAGGGAGCTGGGGAAAGGTCAAACACAATTGGCTAGAAGCTGAATCTAACTGAATTTCCTCATGAGGTCAAAAGCTTCTACAGAGATTTGGGAGTTTGATGAGATAGTGCATGTATAGTTTCTAATTGGGAACTTGTCTGTTGCAGATTCTACTGTTCCAAGTTTTGCTTCTTGTACATGATGCAATCCTCATGTGTCACAACAGCTATGCAATATAGCTTTTTGAAGGTATGAGCAAATCCACCCACACCTAGTATGCGGGCCTCTACAATGTCTCCCATGTCCAAAATAATGTGCAAGTACTTTCCCTTCTCACTCATGAACATGAAATCCTAGATGGTGTAATGCCACAACATGGGTCAATTACTATTATTGTTGAATCAAAGCTAAAACACATTTCTTTATTGGCCTTTTTGTAGAGCATTGTATCTTATACATATTTACAAGTTCAAATTCAATTTCACGTTATTTGAAGTACGAACTTCATCCAAATTGTTGTTTATAGGTTAGATCATTATATTGCACACATTATGCTTGCTTTATGTCCAATATATTGACTTGGCCCATAAATATTAAGTTGAACTTCCAACTTAATATTTAAGTTTAAATAAGTTGAACTTCAACTAGGCTTCAATATAGAAATAGGATTGTCTTTGATTGGCTCATGTGATGGCATTTAATTTATTCTCACACTACATTGTCCAATATTTCATGCTTATGGCCAAGGGTGTGAAAATAACTTGCACACTATTTTGGATGTGGTACACCAGTAGAGGCCCACATACCAAGTGTGGGTTGATCTACTATTAGAGTGTCACCATGCAATAGCCTTTAGTTTCAAGGATCAAAGTGCAAGAAGGATGTGCATTACCTATTCATTTGGCAAACTTTTCTCTTTTGATAAACAATTTTAGTACTCAATTTTGTTTATTCATGATCAATGAAACGAGCTACTTTGCCAACTCCAAAGAAATCTTCTCATGCATTGGAGTTGTGTTGATTGATGACACAATAAGTCACCTCTATTGCCATGTGCAAAGTTGATTTTACAAAATGAAAAATTTTCTTAACACTTACATTTTTGTTGGTTGGAAATTTTGTGGTTTGCACCTAGGGGTTTATTGATACAAAATAAAGAATTTTCTACCAAAGTAGATGATAATGGGGTGTTGAAGTCTATCATGTTCTTTGTGTACTAGGGAAAATTGGGTTGGGATGTTAATTGGTTAGCACTCAAAAGAGATGCTTTATTTTTGTTTTAATGTTTAATGTTGAAATCTACCTTGTTTGTTCTTCGCTAAGCTTATTGGCAAGAATCTAGCTCTTCTTTCTACTTTTGTTTTTTTTTTTTCTCTTTTTGTCTATTTTTTCTTCTTTCATCCTCCTTGCTTCTTTTTTTACTTTACTATTTTTCCTTTTTTCCTTTCAAGTCCCCTTTCTTTTGTTTTTTTCCCCTTGTTATTTATTTTATAATCTTCTTGTTTTTTTTTTTTTTCCCCCTTGGAGGTTGTGTTTATTTTCTTTTTTTTTTTTAATTTTAACCTTTTTCAAAATGCCTTTTTTTTCCT
>Ga0116231_10006912_pt1 | contig 21232 bp, 19 predicted proteins | sample S1TSphgellanicum_2_FD_89695 | JGI IMG/M metagenome (GOLD analysis project Ga0116231, IMG submission 89695) | Host-associated microbial communities from peat moss isolated from Minnesota, USA - S1T2_Fd - Sphagnum magellanicum MG | ecosystem: Host-associated > Plants > Peat moss > Unclassified...
AAGTACTTTTCCAAGCTTCCTTTTCACTTGGCCAGTGTAGGCCATGAAAAAACACCACATCAAAATTGGTAGAACGCACATGATCTTCAAGGGGCCATAGTTGATGCACGGATCGACCTTCATTATGCTTGTAATTCTATAACACAATTCCAAAGGATTTAATGCCTCCGAATTGGGACACTGGTCTGCAATTCATTCCTACTTATATTCAAAACTCACTCCTTAATATATCAAGTGTCAAGGACTGATCACACAAGTCGCCAGTAAAAGGATGAGACGCGGCTTGAAGCAGCAATGCTAAAAACTTTGACAATCAGAGACAATAGAATTGCAGATCTCGTTGGTCTTGCGAGCATCCGCATAGTATGTTGATAATCATAAAAAACACCAATCTTTGGTTATTTGCTCAAAACATGTCAAATCCATGAGCTTTATATGTGCTAATTATTACACTGATAACTTATTTTTACAGTATTCTAAGTTGAGCCTCAAGAGTATGTATGAAATTTTTGCTTCAGAACCTAATGAAAAAACTACACTAGAATTGGAATGCTTACATCGTGAGATGCCCTTGGAGCAGCTGTTGAAGGAGAAGCCTTTCCCCAAGCCGACCTTTCAGTGTCAAAGTCAGTAGAACGTGGCTTTCCACATGATAAGCATAATTTCCGAAGCATGAGAACACGACTTTTGTAAGTAACAAAACAAAATTGAGATCAGGTTTCCGTGCGCATCCCGCACAAATTGTTCATCCCATGCCTTGACAGCAACTGGCACACGAACCACATCTGATTATTGAAAATACAAGCAATTCCTGAAACCAAGCTAGCAACCCAATCTTCCAGTGACAGATTCAAAGGACCATCGGCTATTATGATCAAGTTTCCGTACACATCCTGCGCATATTGTTCAGCTTATGCCTGTAAAGCAATTGGCACACGGACGGTCACATCTAATTTCCTGAAACACGAGAAATACTTGAAACCTCTAGCAAACTGATTTTTCAGTGCCAGGGTCAAAGGATCATGTCTTCTGAAAGAAGACAATGAGTCCCCGAGTTGAGAACATATTGACTCTCTGCTGTGACAACATAACTCATTTGTCCCGTTTACATGCACATGCACACGGTGAACAAATCGTCCACCTCATGATTTGAAAGCAACTAACACACGGACCGCATCTCGTGATTCTTGAAACACAAGTGAGTCCTGAAAGCTCTAGAATCGCAGCTCTATGGAAAGAAATCGAGTGACACAGATTATTGGAGTAACGAGGATTGCCCCGGAGACTCAAGACTTTTGCGAAGTGGGCAATTTAGTGAAGAAGAAACTTGTGCGCCTGAAGACTGCAAGGCTCGAACTTGGACTTATACACGATTCCGCCAGAGTGAACCAGCACGCACCAATGCATCATTGACTGGATGGCTGTCATCACTCAATTGTGGATGAACCTCAACTGAGTTAATATCTGATTTCACCTTGGGTAGCCCCTTGTGTAAGAAGAAAGTCCTGTATATGGGTAGATATGTAGGAAGATAGGTGACTATTGGGTAGGTAGATGGATTCTACATAGGGAAGGGCTGTCTTAACTACCCACCTATTAGGCAGCTTGTTAGTAGGTAGGTAGTAAAACAAGCAAGAACTGGAACCCAAAAGAAAACTGTTCCCTGTTCACTTTCCATCCATCCTTCATGGTGCATTATTGGTGGGTTCTGGTTCACTCTGGCCCAGGCTGTGATACTGCTCAAGTTGGTCCCACAACTCTTAGGTTTGTTTGACAACTCTTCTGGTAATATCTCCCCAAAAAACATTCACAAGCTTCCAGAAGAACAAGAGAAGAATTTGTCAAACCATGGTGATCAATGATTTCTTTTCCCATAAAATCTGTGGATTTAACAGAAACTTTGGGGTTTTATTTTTTTTGATTTGTTTATATTCTAGTGTAGATTTGATGAGTTTTTCTATTTTTTGGGGAAATTTTCGCCAAATTTTCCATGCCACAAGATTGAAAAAAAAACCCATGATGCTGGTCGTGGACATTATGTAGTTGATGGTAATTAAAATGTCCTGCAACCCAGAGTTCATGCCCCTCCCATTAGCCTAGGCCAAAAATGGTTAAGAACATAGGAGGTAGGCATAGAAATTCTGGGTAGCAAGGAGGTGAGCCCGCATGCACTCAAGGGCCCAGTTTTTTTTTTCTTTGGAAAAGGAGGGGAGGGACTATTTTCCCAATGTGTTCCCATCAAGTTCCTACTGGGTTCCCAACATGTTCCCAATAGCACCTTGCTTTATCCCATATCCTTTGCCTTCAGTTCTGATCTTGTGACCGAAATAACAAGATCAAAACAAGGACAGTACAGTATAGGTGCTTTGGGCATGTCCCATTTGCTACATTTTTTGGATTTTTGTGATGGGCCAATCAATGATGCCAATCACAAAAAAAACAAAAAAGGAACTTTGGAGGTACCCACAACCAGGTACCTAATCAACATGAGTCACACTATCATACAGAGAGTACTTATTAGGTAGTGTCACAAAGATATTTGAAGGCCCAGTTTTCTGTGTTTTTCCCTGTAATTTGTTTTTCTTGGCTGCATATAATTTGGCAATAATACAAATTCTATGTGAAACAAACTTGTGTACCTAATGAGAGGGAATGAAAGAATTTTGAGCATGGTTGGTATCTGCCAAGTGCAAACTGGTGCAAGTTGAAGTTCAAAATATTTGTGTTACCCAGCCAGAATTAGGGTGGCTTTAGACAAGGTTCCAGGGACCAACTTGAGTCATATTGACCATTGAATTGGAAGCTTCTTCACCTTAAGAAAAACATTCTTTCTAAGCTACAATGAGTGTGTCTAAAGGCTTGGGGTCCAATTTGAGGGTTCAAATATTAAAAATGTGTGATTGACATGTGAGAGGATTAAGTTAATTTTTGGTCATTTTTTGTTTTTTTGTTTTCGTTCAGGTTTTTTTTTTTTTTTTTTTTTTTTTTTTTTTTTTTTTTTTTATTAATTTTTTTTTCTTAGGTACAATTTTTTTTTGGTTTTTTTTTTTTTTTTTGTTTTTGTTTAGTTTTTTTTTTTTTTTTTTTAATAATTTTTTTTTACTCCTTCTTCTCTTTTTTTTTTTTTTTTCTCAAGATATTGGTGGCTTTTGTTTTTTACTACAGCCGTGCATAGAGTGATTGTAAAAGTAGGTGCATTGTAATGTGTAGGTCTTGGACAAGATTGAAATATGATGATTCAACTCCACTTTGTGCACTTTGAAGGTGTGAAAATGAGTTCTTTATAGGAGCCATCTTGTGAAGATTCCCAAAACCAGCATGTCAACTTTAGAATTGGTCAAAAATGGGAGAGTTGATGTGCTTTCACCAATGTCCTCAAACCATAGCATGTCTTTCATTCTCACAGAATTTGAAAATATATATAGAAAAAAATAGTGGAAAAGAGAAAAAACAAAGACCATGAACTTTGGACCCTAGCTTACCCATGAGCTCTCCTTGAAACTCTTTTTTTGGTCTGGACCAATTGGTTTTCCCTTTGAAATGATGCCATGTAGACAAAGTCACAATTTGATTTGTCTTGGTCTTGGACCCTCATCTAAAGGCCTTGAGACCAATTCAAAACTCTTGACCAATAGGAATGTTCAATTTCATTGGACCCTGCTCTTTGGACCCTTTTCTAAAGCGACTCTTCCTAGACTCTCCTAACTTCTTGCAGAACTTTTACATGAAAGGGTCCATTCCAATGTGTGCAAAGGTGAAATTTTCGCAAGTTGGCAAATGTTTTTCAAAAACTGAAAAAAATATGATTTTCAGGGATTTTTTCGCCATTTTTCGAAATAAAAATGTTAAATTAGCCACATCTAGACGTAGTCACTTCGAAAGTCACCACTTGTGACAGAACTTTTGTAAAAATGCTACAGCCGACCTAGGACAGTTGCCATTTCATGCTAATTAATGCTGAGGATCCTCTGCAGTGGACTTACTTCAGTAATGTGGAAAAAAAACCCTGCTCTCTTCTAGTTCTCTTCCACTAGACCTTGTAGGATGTTGATTTTGTAGTCTCGTAGGTGCTTCAGCCTGTACCATGTTGTAGGTGCTTGACTTTGAACAATCGATGACTTAGGATTCAGTACATTGACAGGAGGGTTTGCCTAATCTTCTGGACGAACTTTTAAAAGTACAATAATGCATCTGATGTTGTAAACGGTTGTAGGAGGGAGGCTCTGGTGGAGAGTTGGTACTAGTCCTGGGTTTCAACCAGTGATGTGCAGTTATTTGATTTGTAAATGACCGACTGTTTTGGTTTATTTTATATTTCAGAATCAAAGAACCATGGATTTGTTTTTGAGAAACAAATCAAAAGTAGAGAACTGTCAGCTTGGGTTAGTCCGAAACATCAAAGAACCAGCAGTTTCCATGAAACAACTGGCAAAGAACCAACAGTTAGAAAAGCCTTTTTTTGAAAATTTCAAAAAAATTGAGGTTCTATACCAAATCCCCATTCTTGATTTTTTTTTCACCCCTGCTGGGTGATTGCATATATACCCAGATTATAATCAGTAAGTATCTGTAGCAGATTCTAATACCCCCTAACATTGGTTCAAACTGATGTTGTTTGGTTCTAGTTTCTGGGTTGATTCCTCAGATTGCTGATTCTTTAAGATTTATGAAATAACCAGGATCACAATTCTCTGATTATGATGATTTGTAAAAAATTTAAATAAATCATCCCGATCGACACCCCACTGATCAGTTTTTCCTTTTAGAAATTGGGATATTTGGGTATCTACCACTTGTAACAGCACTTTTGTAAAAACGCTACAGCCAACCTAGGACAGTTGCCATTTCATGCTAATTAATGCTGAGGATCCTCTGCAGTGGACTTACTTCAGTAATGTGGGGAAAAAAAAAACCTTGCTCTCTTCTCGTTCTCTTCCATTAGACCTTGTAGGGTGTTGATTTTGTAGTCTTGTAGGTGCTTCAGTCTGTACCATGTTGTAGGTGCTTGACTTTGAAGAATAGATGACTTAGGATTCAGGCACTGACAGGAGGGTTTGCCTAATCTTCTGGACGAAATTTTTAAAGTACAATAATGCATCTCATGATGTTGTAAATGGTTGCAGGAGGGAGGCTCTGGTGGAGAGTTGGTAGTAGTCCGGGTTCAAACCAGTGATGTACAGTTATTAGATTTTGTAAATGACCGATTGTTTTCGTGTATTTTATATTTCGGAAACATCAAAGAACCAGCAGTTTCCATGAAAGAACTGGCAAAGAACCAGCAGTTAAAAAAGTTTTTTTTTTTTAATCTCAAAAAAATTGAGAACCTAGGTTCTACACCAAAACCCGGTTTTAGATCTTTTTCACCCCATTGTGTATATACCGAGGTTATAATCAGTAAGTATGTGTAGCAGATTCTAATACCCAGGTAACGTTGGTTCAAACTGGTGTTGTTTGGTTCTAGTTTTGGGGTTGATTCCCCAGATTGCTGATTCTTGAAGATTTTAAAAATAATCAGGACCTCAATTCTTTGATTATGATGATTTGTAAAAAATTAAAATAAATCATCATGATGGACACCTCATCGATAAGTTCCTCCTTTTAGCAATTGGGGTATTTGAGCGTCTATACAAACAAGCCAATATGTCCCCTCACATCCAATTTGAACTAACTTGACATCTTGTAAATTCTTCTTTTTTCTCTTTTCTTATTCATTTGTACATTTTTCAAATCAGTTGCTTGAATTTTTGCTTCTTAAGGATTTTCGGTGTAGTTTCATTTTGGGGGGGGGCTTGAGTTTGCTTCTTAGAGGTTTTTGATGTAGTTTTTTTTTTTCTCTTTGGGTCGCTTGAGTTTTTGCTTCTTAAGGGTTTTTGTGTGTTTTTTTATTTTTATTATTATGTTTCCTTCTTTGCAGCCCCCATCAATGCGAAATACCCCTTTTTTTTATTGTTTTGGCCTTTACACTTTAGGTGGCTTCTCGAGGCATGTTAAGAGTGTCCATCCTCTTGTTAACCTCGTTTGTAAAGTTAGTCAAGTTGTTTTTTTTTTCCAAGTGTCATTCTTTCCTATGATTCTCCCTAGTTTTATTCCTCTAACCTCTTGGGATTGGTTTTGGGCTCAATCTAGCTCCATTTTGGGGTTGTTTGAATTTCGTTTCATGTGTTCTCATTTGTTCTACAAGATTCTTCAAGCCATCCAAAACAAGGTCAAGCAAGCTTTTTGTTCACCCCTTGATCAAATTGCTTGAGACCCAACAGACAAATTAGTATGGTTTTTTTTCTTCTTGTTATCTCATTGATATTTACGTTATACTCAAAAAGGTCGTTCAAGTTAATAAGAGGTTTCTCCTCACCTTAATAGGTTTATGGGGTGTGATTGGTCTTCTTTTCAGGAGGAGTTTTCACATGCCTCTTGTGCACCTTGTTTTTTCTATTCATGGGAAGAATTTTTGACCACTCGTTTTCATTGATGTTTAAATTTAGGGAGAGTCAATGAATACAATCATGCAACTAGAACTCTCCAACCCATGACTTTAACTATTCCTTCAAAGGACATTGTTGTGGCCCTACACCAACTGCACCCCCTTTCTTCAAACCTTGTTTTTATTCTTATTTTTTACTATCAACTTGAGCACATTTTTGTGCTAGATAAGACTATGTTTACCCAAACCTTAGCGACTATTCCCCATTTGTCTTTAAGTGGATTATGTAAGATGGTATATGAACATGTCTAAAGATGCCCCATAACAAAGGACCCATCCTCAAAGTTTTTAGAATTGTTCTAGGTTATTACTATTGTTGGTCATGGGGATATCCTTAGGTCGATGGCCCTAATGCTAGGGGCTAACAAATTGCTAGCAATGGCAAAGGATATTGGTGGCCTTCGTCCTATTGTTATAAATGAGGTGTTTTTTTCAAATTATTAATCATTTCATTGCCCTACAACTTCGAGGGCCATTTCAAGAACACCTATCCCCCCATTAGTTTAGAGTATCAACCCTTGGAAGCTATGTGGCCATTCTTTTTGGCATCCAAGCCTTCTTCAACTTGCACCTTGATTGGGTTGTAATGCAAGTTGACGTTGAAAACACTTTTAATAACATTTTTCGAATTGTTATTTAAAAAAAAGTTCTGTGATGTCGGGGGGCCTTTAGTGAGCATTGTCCCCTTTACCAGGTTATTTTATGGTGCACATTCTTATCTTATTACCAACTTGGGCAACATGTGGAAAAGGTCACAATTATTGAATCATTTTCAGGCACATAGCAAGGTGACCCCCTAAGAGGTCATTTATTTGCTTTGTCCCATTATTGAGCTCTTTTAAAAACTATCGTGTGAGCCCCAGTTGTGTCTTTCCATCCCTAGCAAACACATCATGGGGCCTATGAGTGAGCTTTCATGCTCCTTTGACCACCTTTTGACCCAATTAGTCCATGTTGGGCTTAAAGTCAAATGTCAAAATGCAAATGTTGTAGTCTTTTAGGGATTCTCTTTAGGCATAAAGATTCCTCATGGTTGCACTTTGGTCACAAATGGCCTTCACATTCTGGGTGTGCCAATGGAATCTTAAGACTTTGCAACACATTTTTTGAATGCGGCTTTATCTTAGGACATGGCACATATTGATGATCTTCCTCTCCTGAGAGACGCCCAAGTTACTTTGGGCATTTTATCTTCATCTATAGCTCATTGACTTTCTTATCTCACACAGACAATACTTCCTCCTTCTTCCTTCCTGTCTCTTTTGGTAGGTTTCGACAAGTGAGTTCTACAAATATGTGGGGACATTATGGGTCTAACATCGTGAAAGTCTTTTCAGGGCACCTTAGTGAAACATCAAGTTCAATTACCAATATCTTTTAGTGATACAGGCCTTCTTTTTATGGAGGATTGTGCCCCATCTATTTTTCTAATGAACTGGGTTTTTATGGTTCCATATTAGTGCTCTAGGTTTCGTATTTTCGATACGCTTGTTTTGGAGGAGTATGTTTCTTGAGTTAAGGGGGGCCCACACCTACTTTAGTCATACTTACATGTAGCACAACAACTATGGAGATGCTGCATTCTTTTGAAAGTTTGGTTGTTATTGGTGCTTTAGGTCTACATGTTTATTTGATGGACATTCACCATGATACATCCCTTAGGTCTATCTTGGAGGATGACTCCATTTCTTTAGCATCCAAAGCTCACATTTGTTCTTGTTCGGGGAAGGGAGCAGGGCTATGGTTGATTATTAAGCCATCTATCCATTCATTTCGCATCGCACATTCTACTTTCACCCCAGTGTTGCATTTTCATTTTGGTTTGATTTAACCCTTGGCATCTAATCTTCTCATGTGTGAATGTTGACAAAAGTTGGACGCATTTAGCATGCATTTAGCTTGTCCATTTGGGGGTCAATAAATAGCCATACATAATGCCATCCTAAACGTCATGTATGCCTTCGTTCGAGAGATTGGGCATGTTGTATGGAAAGAATAGTGGTATGCCTTTATGTCAAAAGTTTCATTATGAACCAATTTTTACATGACTTGAGAGGACCAAGTTTTCATTACCAATGTGGTGGTTATTGATTCGACACAAAAAACAATGTTTTCGATTGTCATTAATTGACCAATAGGTGCAACTACAAAATTTAACACCATTATTAAAATCCGAAAATAGAGAGGGCTTCATGAGGGGCACCATTTTATTCCAATGACCATGAAGGTGCACAATGCACCTAGGTGTGATATGGATCATTTCATCAAGGAGTGTGATCGTCTTTTCCACAATAGACAATTGAGAGGTCATTTATCCTTATCTTTTTGTATTCAAATTTTCAAGCAACGTGTTAATATTGTTTTCCAACATGCTTTAGCCTCTACTATAGAAAGGAAGATTGTGTTAGCAAGTGATGCTTGTTCTAGACCTCCCACTACTATTAGATCTCACAATTTGCATGTAGATGACATTAAGGGGGCCATGAGTGAAATAACTTCCTATCACAAGAGAGATTGGCTTTCTCCTTCTCCTTGGGCCCTTCGGGTTGTGTGTCTTTTGGCCTTTCTTTGGCCTCCCCCTTTTTGTCTCCCTTGGGATGGTTCTAGCCATCATTCTTTTTTAAAATAAAATAAAATAAAACTCACATTCCTCAAACCCTGAATTTGTGCCAATGGTTGATAGCATGTTCTATACCAGGAAAGTTTAGGGTTTCAAATTTGGTGAGCTGCTGCCGAATGTAAATTATTAAAAAATAATAAGAACAATATTAAGTTCTTTTGCAGAATAAAAAGAACATGTACAACCATGCTGCCTGGTTTTATGCCTTGCAGGGCCCGAAAAACATGTGCAAGAAGACAAGAAAAATAGGAGTGAGATCGATGGGGGGTATTTAGCATCTAGTGAAAGGAACATGGCAAACTCAATTTAGCACCAAATTTGCTGCTAAACCAGGGCTGGAAAAAACCTGATTTTTTCCATTAGAAAATCGGGTTTTTGGTTTTAATGAATAAAACCCGATTTTCGCTCTATAAAACCTGGTTTTATTTTGGAGTTGGTCAAGCCCCGGGCCACCCGCACCTCTGCCGCCGCCACTGCAGCAAAGGCAAAATTGAATGTCAAACCCTAGTTATTAATATAACCACAATAAATAAATGGATTAAAATCCGATTATGACGCTATCCTGGGACTCTCCTGGGACTCGGGTTTTATTTTAAAACTGAATAAAACCCGATACTGCCAGCCCTGTGCTAAACTGAGTTTCATGCCACAGCAAAAACTGATTGTAAGAAAGGAAACATGAAAAACCCAAAAAATATATGTAAAATATCTATAACTAAAAACCATGATTTGTGAGGACTCTTGAAAACAATCCCTGAAAAGGGATGGTTCAACATTTTGTGAGAACTGTTAATGCTGAAGACCACCTAACCAGATTTTTTCTGAAATTCAGAAAACCGGGTCAGTTCTCAGAATGAGAAAAGCAATTAAAAGAACTGGGGCAGTTCTTAAAACCTGCCCCAAAAACCAGAACCAACGGTTCTTTCAAAAATGAGAACCGCCCGACAGTGGTTGAAACAACTGCCCAACACTTGTCTAATCCATGCAATATGGGATTTCTTTATCGAATTTGTTAACGAAAAGGAAATTGCTCAGTTCTTTTCCATTACAAACCTTGTTGGGTGTTTTAGGTGCTTGACTTTGTAGCGTATATGAATTAGAAAATCGACAGCCCCTTTGGAAAGGTAAATTGTACATTTGGCCCTAGAGGGCTTTCTTGCTGGGATATGGAGGCCCCTCCTATCACTATACTATAAAATAGGTACCGATAGACCTATTACACAAATAATAGCTTGTTGACATACGATGTTATTTGTTAAGTTACTAGGGTAGTAGCAGCTATTCTACAGGGACCAATTCAGTGACAATTTTAAGACTGTATACTGAGAAATCATGAAAGGTTGTATTGGTTAATTCAAGAGGATCCTCAAAGTTTCAGAGTATTATGACAAAGCTAGTCCAAGGTCCACACAAGCTGGGTTATTTTTATGCAAAGTTTTTGTTTTTGGTCATGTATCCCAAAGGCCAAAATTACCAATGAGAAAAATTGGAACACGTCTCAAAATCAATAATTTAAATTTTGGAGGCATCCACAAACCCTAACCAAAAGAAAATCATGCCTCCAAAGCCTCAAATTATTTCTTTTTGTCCATCGCTGATAGATATCGATGATTCTATATTCATAGCTTATCATCAGATGTTGTCTTGCTAAACAAAAGTGAGCTATGTTCCTTTTGCAACTTTGCAAATTTGAAGGTTGTTTAATTTTAGCCCTTGAAAAAAGGGGGGCACGAATTAGGGCAATTTGCATCATTTTGTTCATTCATATTAGATGTAAATTATACATTTGTTCTTTTTTGGTGTTTTTGAAAATTTTCAATGTCGTATTTGCTTACATTTCACTAATCACACATGTTTGTATGGTTTGTAAGAATATGGGAGGACCAATGTTTTTTTCGTGAATTTTGTGATGTAGCCACAATAGGAATGATTCATAGGAAGATCTATCCAAAGTTGGCTACAAGCTACATATGAAATTGAATTGTTTTAGACATCTTTCTATATTTTTGGTTACATACTTGAATCATGTATTGAAATATGGTGATTTTCTTTAAATTTTGATCGAATTATGGCTATTGAAGATCTAGAAATGGCACTTGACTTAAGCACTTTTATTTTTTTAATATCTTTTTGGCTATTTATAGCCAACAAAAACAAAGCTAGTAAAGACATTTATAATGTGAGTTTACATTAGTTGTGTGAGAAAAACACAAAATTAGAGAACTGTTGGTTTTGGGGTACTTCAGAAACATGAAAGAACCAGCAGTTTTCATGAAACAACTGGCAAAGAATCGACAGTTAGAAAAGCATTTTTTTGAAATTTTCAAAAAACTTGAGAACCAAAGTTCTATACTAAAACAGGTTTTTTTTTTTTTTTCACCCCCACTGGATATGTGTGTATACCCGGGTTGATAATTGGTAGGTATCTGTATTAGACTCTAATACCCACACAACCATGGTTCAAACCGGTGTTGTTTGGCTCTAATTTAGGGGCTGATTCCTCAGTAGATCTTGGAAAAAATAACTACAACGTTAATTGGAACTCAAATTGACCTTAGATTGGGAATCAAAACTGAGAACTAAACCTCCACCTAGAATTTCACCTAGAATCAAACCCAATACCTGGTTTATATAGGTTTTCATTTTTCATTTTCAAAGAAAAATTATGCTTTTTACTAAAAAATAATTTGACTAGGGACCTTAGGCATGTTCTTAGTGTGAGAAAGAAAATTCAGGTATATTTTTTTCTGAATAATGAAATTGGGGGTTGGGTGGGGTGGCAGTGGCATTGAGCATACAAGTGTTAGGGGTGGTTTACATTAGACTACTGGGGCTTGGGACCACAAAAATTTAAATCTCTCATTGCTCCAAAGTGAGAAGGGTGGTCAATCTGGGTTTAGACTAGAGTAATTTGAAGCTTGTCTAGGGCCAAGCAAATGGCCTTGCACGAATAAAACTTGTTGGAGCCTTACATGGACTGTTGTGGATATAATGTTGTTTGGGCCTTTGGGAGATATTTCTTAGGCTCAACTCTTGAGATAACTTTTGTTTTTTGGTCTGGAAAGTTGGTTCCCTTGTCAACTTGGTTGGAGTTGTCAATTTGTCTCTTTCTTTTTCCGACACTTGTTCCTAATACAACCCCAACCTCCAAGTCCCCTTTTTTTTTCCAGGCAATCTCTTTCTCCCCGGGGAACTTGTTAGAGGTTTAGGTATATCAGCGGTTGTATTAGTACCGTAGGCGTGAAGGCAAATTGTGGGAGGGCTGGGTTTGAAAGATGTATGCTGGGGGGGGGCGAGTCCCTGAGGCTAATGCAGCATTGAATTGCTCGGTTCCAGAGCGGTGCATCAAGTACACATCAGACTGGAGTTATGCTGCAACTATAGCAGTCGACTTACATAGTTTTATACTGACAAAAATATGACGCTCAAGATTACACAAGATTGAGATCAGTTTGGAAATAAGTCATGTGGCCAAAAGTACATGTGAAGACTAGTCATGGAGACCGAGCAAGGTCTAATCTAGTAGAGTTGGCGGTTTTTATAAACAAGAACAGACCTCTGATCGTTATCTGGTAGGCTCCGGCTTGAGCAAACCAGCACCCACGAACGCACCATCCCAAATAATCCCGTTCTGGGGCGCGGGGGGGCGGGCGGGGGTGAGAAAATCCCTGAGGCTGACGCAGCATTGAACTGCTCAGTTCCAGAGCGGTGCATCAAGTACGCATCAGACTGGAGTTATGCTGCAACTATAGCAGTCGACTTACATAGTTTTATACTGACAAAAATATGACGCTCAAGATTACACAACATTGAGATCAGTCTGGAAATAAGTCATGTGGCCAAAAGTACATCTGAAGACTAGTCATGGGGACCAGCAAGGTCTAATCTAGTAGAGTTGGCGGTTTTTAGAAACAAGAACAGACCTCTGATCGTTATCGGGTAGGCTCCGGCTTGAGTGAACCAACACGCACGAACACACCATCCCAAATAATCCCGTTCTGGGGGGCGGGGGTGAGAAAATCCCCGAGGCTGACGCAGCATTGAATTGCTCAGTTCCAGAGTGGTGCATCAAGTACGCATCAGACTGGAGTTATGCTGCAACTGTAGCAGACGACTTCCATAGTTTTATACTGACAAAAATATGATGCTCAAGATTACACAAGATTGAGTTCAGCCTGAAAATAAGTTATGTGGCCGAAAGTACATGTGAAGACTAGTCATGGAGACCCAATAAGGTCTAATCCTCGAAACTACCAAAAAAATGCAATAAAGATCAACGATCGGAACAATCACACATGGGAGACAAAAAGAAAAGGCCAAAGAAATGTCAAAATACAAACAGCCCGCACGAACCCAGAAAAAGGATACTAGCAGTACATGTGAAGGCTAGTCATGGAGACCCAGCAAGGTCTAATCCTCGAAACCACCACAAAAAAGCAATAAAAGATCAACGACCAGAACAATCACATAGGGAACACAAAAAGGGAAGGCCAAAGAAAGGTCAAAAGACAGACAGCCCGCACGAACCAAGAAAAAAGAGACTAGCAGTACATGTGAAGACTAGTCATGGAGACCCAGCAAGGTCTAATCCTCGAAACCACCACAAAAATGCAATAAAAGATCAACGACCAGAACAACCACATAGGGGAGCCAAAAAGGGACAGCTAAAGAAAGGTCAAAAAACAAACATCCCGCAGGAACCAAGAAAAAGAAGAAAGCTAGTCCCTCTCACGGTAGGAAGCTATCTCACCCATGGCCCCTCTAATGTAGGCGCTAATGTTGCCTACATGCAAATCACAAGATCTAATAATAATGGGTCTAATCTAATAGAGTTGGCAGTTATTAAAAACAAGAACAGACCTCTGCAGGTAGGCTCTGGCTTGAGTGACCCAGTACCCACGAACGCACCATCCAAAAAATCCTGTTTTGGATTTTTGATGGGAACCTGACGGTGAGGGAGTTTGGGGTGAGTTAAGGATTTTTCTCCTTCCCCCTCTTCCTGCCCCTGAGAGGTCTTTTTTTAAAGAAAAGTCCTTTCAGCCCCTTCCTCCAACCAACCTATTGACCTCTACCTACCTCCCCCTACCTATCTACCTTCCCATATTCACTTACCTACCTCCTTCCTACCTCCTTCCCTCCTACTCACCCCCATTCCTTGTCCCCATTCCTGCCCTTTTGCCTCCTCCATTGCATCGTCACAATCGTTAGTGTGTTTTCATTCCTCACTCTTGCTGCTCCTATTCATGTTGTTTTTACCTCTCACTCCTACTTCTAGTGTTATTTGCTCTCGTTCTTGGTGTTCATCATTTTGGTTCCTATTGTTTTTGGCTCTCACTCTTTCTACTACTCTTGTTGTTTTTTTGCTCTTGCTCCTAGTGCTCTTACTCCTAAATTTTAAGTCTCTTTGGAAGGTAAATTTTTGTATTTGTGTCATGAGGAATATGGTAAAAAACACATACTAGTAATCTTTTCATCATCATAATCATGGAACTAATAAGCCAAAAAATCATTTTTCATTATGTTCATACATTTTCAATAAACATTTTATCAACAATAGAATAATAAAGTGAAAAATACACAATGCCGATGGTCCCATTAAAGAAAAAGTGTAATAATCAATACAAATCTAGTGATTCATTAGATTCATATTGAAATATTACAGACAAAAGTGAGTGAAGTGCAATGTTAAAACATTGAAATGTAATATCAATTGAATTTTAAAGTAAAACCACTAAACAATCAAACTAGATGACAATTGAAATACAACACACAATTATGGAGTTGCCAATAATTACTTTGCAATCAACTTTGAATCACCAAATTCTTAAGGTTAAAAAATTATGTTAAAAAAAAAAAATTTTTAAATGGGAGCTACTATAAAACATAATTTCAATGTATATTTTAAGTTATTCCAACAAATTAAACAACATCTTTTAATTAAGGGTTTATTTTAAGTCACATTTTATTATCAAAAACCACATCTAATATAAACATGATTATTCTTTCAAATCATATGATTTTTTCAACAATTTCAATGGTGTGACAATTTCAAAACATTTTATTATATAATTTCAATGTCTAAAAAAAATTTATAATGTAATTTTTTCATTTTAAAAATGTGTCATTTTTTCAATATTATGCACATGTGAATGATTGATACATATTAAGATTCAATTTAAGGATGTGCAAAGAAAGACATGAACTATGTTTAGAAAGAAAATGTTAAAAAGATACAAGATGGTTTGAATAACTCAAGTTGACTAAGCCAACATCATCTTCCGCCAAAGTGGTTTCATTGTTTTAGATTTTGTGTTGCTTTCAAAATGTTTTGTTGTCAATTCCTCCATCCATTTGCATTCTTCCCAAAACATTTTTCCTCTCCCAATCCCACGCATTCTTCCACAAGATGTCATAATCTATATGTTGAAATTCCTTTTGCATTTCTTGTAGCAAAAACATACGTCCCATACCTGTTTGTTGAAATCTTAGTTTTTATTTACACTAAAGTTTAAACTTGAAAAGGTATCCTCTTTCTAAAGGGGTGATGCAAACTTGTTTATGTTGTGACTTCCACAACTGTGTAAAGACATTTAACATCGAACATGGTGAAAGGAAAATACTATTGTACCAAAAAATATTATTGTTCTTCACTCTGGCTTTTAATGTTCCTAGTGCTCTTACTTTTGTTGTTTTTTGCTTTCACTCTTGATGCTCCTAATGCTCCTACTCCTATTGCTCTTCACTTTCGTTCTTAATGTTTTTGTTCCTATTGCTCTTCATTTTCATTCTTGCTATTCCCGCTCCTATTGCACTTCTTTCTCCAACCTCATGCTCCTCACTTTTACTCATGGTGCTTTTGCTTTTGTTGTTCCTCACTCTCACTCTTGCTCTTGGTGTTTTTCGTTTTCATTCTCGTTCCTAATGCTCCTAGCTATCATTCCTTGCTCCTTGTTCTTAACTTTTGCTCGTGGTGCTCCTAATTCTACCATCACCCCCCTCTTTCCTTGTTCTACTATTATCGCCACTCTCTCCTAATTTTGTTGCCATCACCCCCTTCTTTCTTTATTCTATCATTGTAGCCCCTCTCTTTTAGTTTTGTTGCCATCATCCCCCCCTCTCTCCTTGTTTTGCCATTGCCCCACCTTCTCCTAGTTTTATTAGCACTTCCCTCCCTCTCTTGGTGCTGCCATCACCCTATTAGCAACACCTCCCTCTTTCCTTTCTCCTGATTTTGCCATGGCCCCACCTCCTAGTTTTATTAGCATTTCCCTCCCTCTTTCCTCTCTCCTTGTTTTGCCATTGCCCCACCTTCTCTTAGTTGTATTAGCATTTCCTTCCCTCTCTTGGTGCTGCCATCACCCTATTAGCAACACCTCCTTCTTTCCTGGTCTTGCTGCCATTGCCTTCCATTTCTCCTAGTTCTTTCGTCACCCTAAACCCTTAAAACCTCTTGGCAACATTTTCTCCTACTACTTTTGTCTACCCCCTTTTTTTTTGGTCTTCACCTCTCTCCTTGTGTTGTTTTCTACCTCATGTCGTTAATTTTTTTGGGTTATTGTTTGGTGCATTAGGTTGTTTAATTGAAGATGGCCCCTTTCACGAGGTTAAAAAGGACGAAAGTTCCATGCATCAAATCCTTAGCCATTGATGGTAACAACAAGGTCGATGATTCAACAACTTTATTAATTGTGATGGTTGAAGGTCAAGATATTCCAAATGAGGTAGTGTCTCGTTGATGCATCAATTGATTTTTCAAGATTAGTGGCTAAAGGTGAATGTCTTCAAAGTGTAGAAATTGAAAGATCTATTGTGGATGCAACAATCAAACCACCGACTATGGTGGTTGAAGGTCAAGTTGCTAAAAGTCACTAATTAATTTGGCTAACATTACTCAACATTGCAATTTCTCACCTCACTTACTTTTAATTTTTTGTCACTTTTCAAATTGACCAATTTGGTTAACACTAATGTTAAAAAACCCCCCACCCCACCTTCCTTCATGTGAAAAGGAAGGTTTGGCTTTTTTTGGCCAATTTTTTTCATGCAATACCCCCATGCTTCAATGACGTTAATTGCATTTAGCAATTAGTTTAGTGGTGTGTAAGCAATACCTTCATTTTTCCCAATAGTCCATTCATTGGGGGTGCATGCAATACCTTCATCATTTAATGCCCTTTGTTGATGTTAACTTCCTTGTAAATCAAGATTCAAACTCTCCATGGGTAAAGGAGGGTTCAAGATGGGTATGCAAGGTGGCTAGTTGTTTGGCCACATACTTGGCCACATGGTTCCTTGTTTGGCACTTGGCAAAGGACCACGGACATGCTTGTGTAGCCAAGTAGGTCTAGTCGTCCATCCACTTGACCCAAAGATTTGTGCTAACAAGACCATGCCTATATGAACAAGAGGATTTTGGGCAACCCCTTGGTTCATTTTTGCTAAAATGAGCAAAAGGCCATTGATCAATCAAAGCACAAGGCCATTTTTGAATGGGACCACCTTCAAGCTAAAGCATTGCAACATGTTGAGTTGCCCAAACTGACCTTGGTGACGATGGCTTCTAATTGACTTTTCTAACTCTTTGGCATCCCAAATTGGGGTGATGGATCCATCCCTGAGTATCGAATTCCTCTAGTGAAGAAAGGTGATGGCCTTGCAAAATTGATCCATGGGTCAAAGACATCATATGTGAAGGCCATCAAGGCCACTTGGGACTCTCACCCAAGCAATACCCCCATCAAGTTGTCAACCAACAAATAATTTTTTTATATAACATGCCATGAACCAACATTAAAATTAGAATATTTAATTTATAGGTTCATTTTAATTATTAATTTGAATATGATTTATTGAATAACTTAATATTATTTCAAAATAATGAAATGATTATTTTACACATGTAAAATCTAATTTGAAATCATTTAGGATTATATATAATGAATAACAATAATTTAAAATTGACATATTATAATGATATTATATGTTATATTAAACCACACAATTTTGACAATTCATTAGATGGGAAATAAAGGAATAAACCTATATATTATATTATATCATACATATAATTATAATAATATAAAATTGATATTAATGTAATAACAAATAATATTATTATATTATATTATATATTAAATATTTTGGCATAATGCACCCAAGCTTGCAACCCAAACATGAATGTAGGTATTACAATGGCATTGGACACCTTTGACACACTGGCAAAACCTTCAGGAATTCCCAAATGCTTCATTTTCTATTAAAAAACTTTTAACTCATGATGATGGAAGTATTGCAATGGGACTTAACCACATAAATCAAATGCAATACCCTTAGGTTAAATGATAACCTACTAGTTCACACATCATTGGGGTATTACAATGTCACTAAACCACATTGGTGTGCAGGCAATACCCTAAATACAAACATGAAGCCTAATGCCACATGCATTGGGTGTGGGTATTATGCAAATATCATTGCATCATAAAAGTGTGCAATACCCCCATGGTATAGAAGTGAATAAAAATTATAATATCCCACTCATTGGTAATGCAAGTATTGTTATTTGTTAATACACACATTAAGCATGTTAGGAAATCCTTAATTGTTGAAATGTGAATTGTCAAGCCTTAAAAATTATAAAGAAACTCCCCCAAACTCATCCTTCATGGCACATATTCACAAATTTTTGTGAGAGTGAACTAAAGGTAATGGCTTATTATGATGTAAAACCCTATGACCATTGAACTTCCAATCCCACTTTTCACACATTCAAAAATTGTGTATACTTTTTTTGTGGTTTTTCCACTAAAAAGTGCATTAAAATGCATACATGCAATATCACTAAACATCAAGAACTCTTGATGTACAAGCAAACTTGTGTGCAACCATCCATTCATGCCAATCTTTCCTCCATTTGACAAAACAACCCATGTCATCTTCCACCCAGTTGAAGATATTGCCTAGATGCAAGGATTCATAACCCCTCATCAAACAATTTGTGCGAATATTGGCACATACCACTTTGAGGAATGATGTTGCATGAACACAAAGCACAACCCCACCTTTTGTATAGTCCTTTGTGATGTTTCACATGGTCTCTTTTAATTGGTCCATTGTTTGTTCCATAGGAGCATCTGACACTTGGGTTCAAGGCACCTTCACATCATCGAAACTTGAGATGTAAGCACTTGGAGAAATAAGCCCACCAATATCAAGAACCCCCTCCCCATTAGTAATTCAATATGACTTTTCATCATCATCAGATGCATTGGAATTGTTGTCCAACAAATGAAGGTTTGTGGACATGGCCTTGAATCCTCTTCGATCGATGCCATACCATGTCCCACAATAGTCAAGGATGATCTCTACAATGACATATGTGTACACCAAAATAATTGCAATTTGGTGTTTACATAAATTTCCACACAATGCTTACTCCATGTGCAATTGGCATACTTCGTAAATGGGTGTTTAACTTCATACATGTGATTGGGAGTGCCTTGGCTCATCACAATCCAAGCACCCCTGGATTCCAATGACGACCATTTCACAGTAACAATTAGAATCAACAACACCTTCTCCACACTTACCTTGTGATGTGCTCCAAAATTTTGTTTTTTATGAACCCATGTTTCTTCATTTTGGATGTGTGCATATAATGCCAAGCCACAATGGTTATTAGCTGCCACACTAACTAGTTAGTACATCGACCTCCAAGCCTTTTTGTCTCAAGGGAAAACCATCATTTCAATGCACTATGGTAGGACTCAATCAATGTTTGTGTGTCTTGGTTGGAATGTAACACTTGTCAAAATCCAACCATCCACAAATCTAAAACCAAAGCACCATTGACATATTTAGGTAAATAAACATAGAACACTATGGACTCAACTATGAACAACAAAAAATAATGACATGGATAACTAAGTACATGATGAACACTTACCAAGGATGGGATAATAAGCCCAAAAATATCATGTCCAAGCATCTTTTGGCATATGTTATTCAAAATTGGCCATGACCTTCTTTTTCCACATGCCTTGAAGTCTTTAATGTTTTTGCCAAGATTACTCATCGCATACAAAATAACATGGCAGTCATCCAAGATTGCTCAACACACTACCACATCTTTAATCTTTTCTAATGCATACACTTGCCATGCTTTTAAAACATGCCATGCACATAGGTAAATTGGGACCATCTCCTAGCTCCAAACAATTCTATACAACCCAACAACACATGTATTGGCAAAATCTCATGGCTATAAATCATACATCATGCATAACAATAGAAGTCATGAAAGTGTATTTGGAATGTAATTAAGAAATGTGTTGGTACTCATCACAATGCCACCAATTCTTGTGGGACATCATCAACAATAAAACACACAAGCTTCCAACCATGCATCCTTGAAAATAATTTAATTCTTAATGGGGCTAACCATTTTATCAAATCATTTCATGGTTGCCAAGAAATGACAATCCATGCAACTGGGATCCCGATCCAATGTGAATCAAACACCATTAAAATGAAAAGGTGGAACTTCACATCATTAATGCCAAAAGTTACATCCATTCAAATTGCCTCATTGTGCCCCCATGTGAACATTAATTCTGATTGGGTAGATGTTTGGATCCCAATGGTGAATGGTGCTTGAATCCCACCAATATCTGTCATTTCCTCAAAAAAAACACATCATCCTAATGACTATATTCCCAAGTTTGAATCAAGATGGTGGGGTTGGCATGCAATTGCCAACTTCCTTCCTTGTGCTTCCGATCGATATAGGTGATGTCATTTTGTCGAATGAAATCATCTTTCATCATGGGTTCCCCCACGTTGACCCATGCCCACCAAATCACCTTATGTTTGTTGTATATTTATTTCACTGTGTGCCCCAAGTTCAATTGGGCCCAAATGTGGTCCTTAAAAGCTTGAGACATTTAGGGAGCATATAGTGACATCCGAGCTACAAATTCAAGATCATCTTAGATATATAGTTGTAAAACCCAATCATCTTATTAACTATGATTTTTTATCTCCTTATCATATTGAAATTCCATGTCATCATTGACCTTGGTTTGATGTGTAAAATGCGTGTTATATCAACCTAATCATTTTACTTAACTAAG
>Ga0116231_10006913_pt1 | contig 21232 bp, 18 predicted proteins | sample S1TSphgellanicum_2_FD_89695 | JGI IMG/M metagenome (GOLD analysis project Ga0116231, IMG submission 89695) | Host-associated microbial communities from peat moss isolated from Minnesota, USA - S1T2_Fd - Sphagnum magellanicum MG | ecosystem: Host-associated > Plants > Peat moss > Unclassified...
AAAATTTTATATAATATAAAAAAATATTATCCCCCCCCCCCCAAAAAAAATACACAAAAAAAAATTTTATTGCCCCCCCCCCCCCCCCCCCCAATACACTAACCAAAAACAACAAGGTTGATGCCAAGACAAAGTTGACAATTATAGCTCGACCCGCTATTAGTAAATGGATCATGTTCCAAAATTTTAACTTCTTGTAGATCTTTTCAATCAAAAAAGTGTCCACCTTTTTTTCATCCAAGCCAAGCCAAACCAAGCCCCAAAGGTGTGTCGAACATTTTAAGTAGTTCATTGTTAAGGGCCCACCTCCATTTGAGCTCTTTTGTCCATGTTAGTTTCTTGCGACTTTGTTTGTGATTCTAGTAAACCATGGACTTCTTCCAGTTCAGCTCCAACCCACTTATGTCTAAAAAATGTTGTAGCACATTAACAACATTTGACAAGTTTTCTTCTTCTCCCTTAATAATTCAAGTTGTATCATTAGTGTATTGTGAAATAATTTGTTGCATTATTCTTCCCAATAGGGTAATTCCTCTAATGTCCCCAAATTTAAGAGCCTATTTGAACATGAAATTCAAGACTTCCCTGACAATAAAAAAAGAACCAAGGGGCACCCTTGCCTAAATCTCCTTTCTATTTTGAAAGATTTGTTGATACACCCATTTAAACAAACCATTTTTATGGCATCGTTGAACAACAATTTTACCATCCTAATGAATTCTTAAGACATTCCCATCTTTGCCATGGCATCAAATAGGAAACTCCAATTTACCTTGTCATACGCCTTTGCAAAATCCAACTTGAACATAACCAATGGTTGGTTAATGTGCCAAGCCTAGTCAATTGTTCCATTTGTTAAGAGAACATTATCCAAGATGAATCTAAATGGCAAAAATGCAATTTGATCTCTATCTATTACCTCCATGAGGATTGGTTGCAACCTCATTTGAAGAACCTTCGCAAAAATCTTGTAGGATGCATTTAGCAAGGTGATCGGCCACCAATTTTTAAAATTCTCCTTATCTTTAACTTTGAATAACATGGTGATTAGTCCTTTGTTCACCCCATTGGGAAAACCACCATCCTTGATTGTTGCTTCAATCATTCAAAAGTAGTTAAATATGTTAATTAGATCCTAGAAGAAGGTGTAAAACTCTACCATCAAACCATCAGGTCTTGGGGCTTTGCCTTTGGCCATGGAGTTTGTTGGTGCTTGAAGTTCTTCCAAAGAAAGAGGTGTGGCTTCTTATTCATCCATTCAACATATTTCCTAGGGAGAGAATCCAAGACATTATAACATTGCAACTCTTCATTCCTAAGATGATCCCTCCTAGGCTTTATAAAGCTTATTATAGAAGTTGTAGCAAATTCGTTCCATCTTTATTTGACTTGTGGCTATCACTCCCACATCATCCTTGAGGGTAGAAATTCCAATTTTATTAGGCTTTGGTTTAATGGCTACAAAAAACTCCTTGGTTATAGTGTAATCTTTTTGTTTCCATTTGAGTCTCGCCCTAATTTGTTGTCTAACCACTTTCACATTTTCCAACTCCTTGATTCTCTACCTAAAGGTATTCACTAGTTATCCTACCCCACATCTTGAATCGTGTCTTGCAAGCTACTTTAAGTGCACTCCAAGTCTTGTTTTAGCTCAAATTCTTTGCAAAATTTTGTAGCCTTTACCTTGCAAAATTCTCTATAGAACCTAATGGCTTTCCTTAATTTTGTAAAAAATGTAGCTCCTTCTAATTGGGCTTTCCAAATTTTGTGAATTTTTTCTTTAAGTTCTCCAAAGAGCTGGGTATTCATTTTATGGAACATTGAGGTCCTTTGAATGGTTTTAGCAATTTCTAACACACAACTAATAGGATGATGATTTGACTTGACTCCATCCCCTCTCACATAGTAGTGGGGGCTATTGCTAGCTTGGTTGGAGGCTTAATAATTGGGAATGCAAATTTGATTTAATCTTTCCATAATTCTCTCTTCACCACTCCTCTTATTGTTGCATGAAAATTTTAGGCTTCTACTAAATCTTGTTGGCTTGTGGATTTCCAAGGCCAATTTCAATGAATCCCACAAAGTCAATCTTGATTTATTCCAACAAAATCAAGGTGAGGAAGACATTTGACCTTACATACTTGGGTGCAAAGGTTACCCCTTGTTGCCATGGTTGCTAATCTAGCACAAAAAGGTTGGAAACATGCACCATACCATTCTAAAAGCCTATTCAATAAACTTTTGAATAGAGGTAGAAGTGTTGTAGAGAATGTGTTCAGGATCTTGAAGAAAACCTTTAAAAAGTTGCTTTTGAAAACATATTTAAACATCCTCTTTGTCTTGATGTGGTGGTTTGTTGTTGTGTTTTTTACAACATGATCATTAATGGTAAGGATTTTGACTTTCAAACCTTAATGGATCAATTGGATTTAGATAATAGAATGGGAATCCTAAAATTGTTGGATTGAGCATTCCTAATAATCAAAGGCCTATAGATCAATAAGCAGTGGACAATTATGTTGAAGCAAATTTATAGGATGTGGAAATGTTAGGAACAAAGCAAAGAGTTATATTTGAACAATATCAATTGGAAATAGACCACATAGAACAAGATATTAACATGTGAATTGAACTTGTATTTCAGGAAACCTCAATGACACGGAAGTTGGTCTTTGATGCCATGACTGAACTAGTGTGTTTTGAAACTGGAATTATATCTGTTGATGATGAATTTGCATTTGAATCAAGTTGACATCAAGAGCTTTGACATCAAGCTGAATTTGGGATTACTTTTTTGTCTAATGATGAATCTAAAGCAAAAAGAGGTGTAGGCATCATGTTCTTATCTTGAATAAAAACATGGCACATGGTGGTGTTAAAGTTTGAAAGAACATTTACCATGGTCTTGCTTGTCTTGTGAAGTTTTTTGTCTCATTACTTGAAATAGTGCAACTACTCCTTATTGTTGTGATCTTAAATCACCATTTGGCGTTCTTCTAATTTGAACTGCATAAGGTAATTTTATCCATTACTTCAACATGTAACTTGTTGTTTTTATTGTTTGCTTCAATAACTAGCCGTGAAAATGCATTCATTCTCTTTCACTTTTGTTTTGTGCTCCCTACAGTGATCGATGTCCCTAGAGGTGATGCAAGTGCAAATGGCAAATCTGACAAATTAATAATGTAAGGGCCATTAGGGTCACCTTATTGAGGATTATTGACCACATCATCTAGGTTCACGAAATATGCTTTTGCATTTTGTGAATTATGTTGTTTTGGCTCTGTAAGTTGTTCATATGGACAATGATCACCAAGCAACTTTCCCACAAATGAATGTGGCAACAACTTTGCAAAATCTTGTTCTTTTCATGTGTCAACTCCCAATATCGATGCAATGTAACTCCCATCACCTTCTACTTGCAAGTCTTTCACATGAAGTGATGCATTAATGATCTGCTCTCCTTGAAAAACTTTAATTATTTCATAATTTTTTTGTTGAATTGGTGAGGTAAGTGATGTTTGTCACGTTCTTCTGTCGTCATCTCCCAAAAACAAAATGTGGTTTTTGGTCCCCTTGTGATACAACAACATTTTGTAATCAGAGTTGAATCCATTCCATTTTTCTTTGCACATCTTCTCGTTCTTGGGAACTTTAGTGTGAATGTGCACTTGTAGATCTTCTACAATTTTGTTCGCTCTTTGCACTACTAGCACCATTTGTGCTCTTGGATCCACCAACTATTTTTGTGCTACATGCTTGAGATGCTTGCATTTGATTAGTATCAAAACTTCGTGCTATTCACAATTGCCATGTTGTTGTCGTGATGTTTGATCGCCTTTGAATGTTGATCCACGCCATGCACCTCCATTTGTGGCAATGGAATTCCCTACATATTCTAAAAAACTCATCGTGGTGTTGTTGTGTGTGTTGCAAGTGAGTGGCAATGATGGCAATGAACGTTGAAATGAATTTGGAACAAATTGTTTTGCAATGATGGAAAGGACTACGTTGCAACGATGGAGTAGGAGAACTCATGAAGTTGATAACTTATCAACCTTGTGCATAGGTTCATAACTTGCCAATGATGGTAGACACATTAATCTTCATATTTTAACAATTTACCTTGATTTGTAATTAAAATATCAATGATGCTATCACCATTGATAACATTGTAAATAAAATGCCACATCAACATGCCATGTAAGTTAGTTATGGATGATAGTTGCCCTTATGTGAATTGTGATACTTAACTCTACCATTATTTACATCACTACTTGCAAGTGTGAACGACCCCTAAGTAGTTATGTATCCACATATGTATTTTATTTATTTACTTATTTATGTACTTAGTTAGTTATGTACTTAAATTATTAAAAAAATGTATATATGTTTTTATTAAAACCCAATTCATTATGGGGTTTAAAAAATTAATTTCACCTTGAGTGAAACTTAAATTATTCATGTTAAGTTTTAATGAAAACAATTCATTAAGGTCAAATTTTTGTATTATTCAATAAATATTTTTATTTAATATTTATTTTTATTTTATTTTTTTATTAATTTATATATGACATTATCATTATGTATAAAATTATTAGTTGTATGAATGTAATGCCAATGCCCAAAAAGCAAGGTTCCAAATTATGCAAATTGCCTTTTAAAAACAAATCTTGTATGTTCCCCTATGGTTCCTAATAGTTCATAATTATTTATTTCAAATCATGCATGTCCATGTGGATGTGTAAGGCTAACAAGATACATAGATAGGCTTAAAAGGGGTAGGTATGACTAGCATAGACAAACAAACATATAACATATAACATACTTTTTATTAAATAAATGTACATGTTAAATGCATATAATGTTAATGTATTATACAAAGTTTTAAAATATTGTATATAATGTTTTGAATAATATGTTCACATGTTATGTTGTATATATAATGTATAATATATTTCATAAATTACAATATATGCTATAATACATTACATATATGACATATTGCAAGATCTAGAACATAATATATTGTTGGGTTTACAATAGAATATGAAATAATAATATCAATTTAACTTATTATGAATTATAAGATAAATGAATTTTTAAAATTTTTGCTCATGTTATCCAAAAAATATTTTGCATAAAAAAAGGTTTTAATGCAAAAAATACCAACTAAGACTATATAAAATTTAAAAAGTTTGTACAAAGTGAATTTAGATGGCATCTTTCCAATCCTTCTACTATGTTGAAGTCCTAAAAATTTGTTATATTAAAAATGTGGAATTTTTTTAAATAATTATAAAATTGCTATAAAATTATATATTTATTTTACAATACTAAGTAAACTATGCTATATTAGAAAAATGAACTATATGATTGCATGAGATTATAATAATTCAATATTTTTTATTGTATTCAATTGTTCTATTGACATTCATTACATCAAAATGTGTCACAATTCACTTTGTATTTCAGTTGATTTCAAATAAACTTGAACAAATTTATCATGGTGAAAGTGGTCAATTCCCTAAAGTGAATTCACTAATAGCTAACCAAATTCATTAGCTAACTTGTTAATTCATAATTAAGATAGGCTAAGAACTTAGGCTAACTTCGACAACTAAAAACTTAGGTTATAACCTAGGTTGTCTAACTCACCAACTTGGGGTGCAAGTGTGACTATTTAAACGCATGACCTTCGATCCCTTGATTTTCATGTTTAAAAAACAAATCATTAACCATTATATTAGTATTGAATAAATGAAATGATTTGCCATCACATGTTATTATGCACATTTTTTTCTTAACCTATGTGTAAGCTAACATAGGTTGAACTTTTATGCTAACCCTAGGTTATTCCTAAATCAATGTAGGTTATTGTAGGCTACCCTAAACTAATTACCATAAGCTATGCTTTTAAGTTAGGCTTACATCAATTTAAGCTATTATCACTTATTTTGAACTATCTATCTTAAGTTATTTTAGGTAATTTTATCCCAAGTTATTATTGGTCATTTTAAGTTATGTAAACCTAAGTTGGTTTAGGTTATAACACCATAGCTTATTATAAAGTATAACTTATAATAATCTAAAATAGAATAACTTCGAACAACATAAAATAATGTAAGATATAATTTAGACTAACATAAGGTGCAATAACTTTAAATAATAAAAAATAGTCATGGGTGGAATAATTTAAAATAGCCTAAAATTTTAACCTAAAGTTGAATAACTTGAAATAATAAAAAATAAACTTTAGTATAATATTTCTAAACAACCTAAATGGAATAACCTAAAATAATTTAAAATAACCTATAATGAAATAACTTAAAATAACCTAAGGTGAAATAATTTTAAATAACTTTTAAAGGCCTAAAATAACCAAAAATGAAACAACTTAAAATAATTTATAACAGACTAGTTTATAATAATTTAAAATAATCTAAGATAAAATTAAAGAAATAATCATTTTTTTAAAAAAAAATTAAATTCCTATGATGCTTGACATGTACATGAGAAAAAAACATGAAACATTTCAAAAAATAAACTGCACACAACCACCCATTTTGTTTTCCAAAATACCTTGTAAGTTTATATGTTTTATATACAATCCTCAAAATCCACTATGAATTTGGATGAAAGTTTTTATTTGAAAGAAAGGTTATGGTGATGTTAGGTGCCACACGTTTTTATGACATATTTAATATATATACCTTGTACATTACATCAGGATTGCATTTGTGAAATATGGTAAATGAATACTCAAATAACATAAATTAGTCATGTGTGCAAATCATACATCAAAACATAGCATCCATGATTAGTCCTTTTTGACTAGGTTAGTCATTTATGCCATTTCTAATCATTTATGCTATGTGTAGTTATATTGGTTTAGTTATGGATGACATGTTTTGACGTAATGATAAATGAATGGAAAACAAGTTTGACAAAGGATATCATCAGAATGAACACAAAATGTTCATTAGGCCATCTTTCAATCAATAACAAGCAAAACTACAATTAACTTTTCACAATTGATATCTACAATTGCTTCAAAACAAGGCCAAAAAAAAAACTGAAAAATGCTTTTTTTTTTTGTTCTAATTTATTTTCTCTCTCAATTTTTTTTATTTATTTTTCCATCTTGGAACAAAAATGCTTAAAGGAATTTAGAGAACATCCTTATCCACACAACAACAGGGCATAACTTAATACCTTACTAGGGTTAAAATTCCAGAGTGACATGTTACAAATGATTTTTGGGGCTAAAATGCATAAATGTGGCCAAGAAAAAAAAAACAAAAAACAAAAAAAAAAAAAAATTGAATTCGCCATATTTAGACAATGGGTTTCCAGGAGGTCCCCAAACTATATAGGAGGATTCCTAAAATTTCCTAATTTTCTCTTTGGACTGTAGCCTAAGCCAAACTTGGCAAATTCCTCTTGTGGATGATCACCAGTGTGGCTACCATAGTTTTGGCGAACTGCAGAAACCCTTTGTCTAAATATGGCGAATTCATACTTTTTCCCCCTCAAAATACGGCGACAAAAACGCATGTTTTTCTCGGAAGACAATCGCCCTGGATTATTTTTTCTGTCGCCGCGGTGAGAAAAATTGCCAAAAATATATTTATTTAATTTTTGTAAAAAAAAAACACACACACTTGGTGTTGTCGTCTTTCTTCTTCTTCTTCTTCTTCTTGTGTTTGTTTTCGTTCTCTTTGTTTTTTTCTGTTGTTGTTTGACGAGGAAGAGACAGAGAGAGCGATGAGTGAGAAGCAGGGGTACAGGAACGCGTGCATAACGCTGCATCAGCCGTGGGCGTCGTTGCTAGTGCACGGCATTAAACGTATAGAGGGACGTTCGTGGCCTGCTCCCGTGCGAGGTTTGCTTTCTTTCCCTCTCTAGGGTTTTCTTTCTGTCTCTGGCGACTTTGCCAAGGACTCGAGTTCTTTCCTGATTACCATTCATCGAATAGAAAGAGAATCTCCTTCAAGAGCAGCGATTGCAGACCGTTCGCAATTTGCATGCACTCTTAGAATCCTCCTGTCCATCCATAGAAATCAATACTTCATTTAACCCTTGGTACTTCAACCTTGTGAGGGTTTCAAAGCAAATAAGGGTTGATGCATAAATGTGGAGCTCACAGAGATGAGAGAGAATTTTTTTGCTACCAGGGACATTAGTGACATAGAGGCATCCATTGGTACACATATGAAGTAGTCCAGGTTTTCAACTTCAACCTAGTTGTTGTTTCTTTGATTCACAATTTCTGAGAAGGGTTTCTTGAATATGCTTCTGTTTGTCCTTTCGGACACGATGAATTACAACAGATTCTTCACCTTCAATTCTTCTAAATTGTAGCAGATTATACCCAGGAGACAGAGCTGGACATTAGCAGCTTTTCATTTTAGGTGTTGAACAAAACCCTAAAATTTCTCATTGAATGTGGTTCTTTGGCTTCGTCTCAAAGGCATTTTGCAGTTTGTAAGGGGATGTGGCTTTATTTGCCCAGTTCTAGATTTGGAGCTTCATAAGTAATGTGGTTTGGTCCTTGATAATATTTTTCATGCAGTTCATGAATTGCATAGATGTGGAGATCTGGTCAAATTAGCGTTTAGGATACAATGATGAATATAGCAAGAAACACTGCATGCACTCTGGTAGAAACAATGGTCAACTAGATGTCAGGGTATCTGCGCACCGGATTATCACCCAGAGAGGATCAGACAGGAGAGTCTGGGGAGAGGAGCAGATGTTTTCATACATGAGTGTCGGGTGACTCATGATGTACTCCTTTGAATTGGATTGAACCAGGACGGGTATGGATTCATGCAGCTGCAAAAGTACCAGAGCCAGAGACCATTCAGGCTATGGAGCATTTCTATCGTGAGATTTATGCAATTGATGGTGTGACAGATGTTGTATTTCCAGAGTTCTATCCAACATCTGTCCTATTAGGTATGTAACTTCCAACTTTGTCCCATCTGGAGTCCAGCTTGCCTCCCTTCTTGAAGTCACCAAACTTCTCCAGTCAAAATCTCCTGCAGTTTGCTGGATTTTTGTTCTGGATACAATTTTCATTATCTGAAGTATTTGGGTAGTGAGGTGGAACAAGAGATATGCCTTGGCAATCTGGGTATGTGGAATATATCTGACTCTCTTACAGAATGTCAGTGTGGTTCCATGTATACTGATGTATGCTGATGAGGTTACACCTGGGAATCTCACCATCATAGTGCCAAAACACCAATTGAATGGATCTTCTTTCACTCCAGCTGAATGTCAATTTAGGTCACATTTTCTACAGACATGCAGAGTGATGGCCAAGTTGGAATCTCTTCACTGGTAGACATGTTCCAAGTAAAAAGGTCACGTTCTTTGGCAATTTCGTGCATTTTGAAAGCTGCAGATCATGGTATGGGTATATGGTGAAGACAATTGTTGATGTAGGGTATATTGGTATGATTTGTGGATGTAGGTTGTGTGAATGTGGTGGGCTGCGTCTCCCTTCCTGAACTTGCTAATTGGAAGAGCCTTTCTGAAGGGGTTTGTGGCCCAAACACCTTCCATTGGGTCCCATGCGTTTATTCTTTGATATGCATACCTTGCTAGGCTGGAAGAAAATATGGAGTCATTATCACCCACATAAAAGGTATCTCAGGGCAAGGATCTCTAGATCATTACTACTCACACCACCGTCCTGAAGGAAGCCCTAAGATTTGTAGTGTACAGCCTAGCAGTTCTGTGTTTTGACATTTGCACCTCCTGATACCAGGACAGTAGAATCACAGGTATGCTGTGGGCATGGTTACAGGTAAGATTGGAAGGTCAGACACAATTTTGTTGGCTTTGTGAGGACCCACAGGTTTGAGTTTCTTTGGTTCATCTCTCATATATTTTTCTCTTCCAGTTTCAAAAGCTCTTTCACCTATGAGTAAATCTAGTGGTGTCTTTCCAAGTGCAGATGGCTCTCCCCTTGTGACTTTTAAAGCTTTTCCTGTACATCACCAATTCAAGAGATGGTATTGTAAGGTTTTGATAGACTCAGATTGAACATCCTAAGTCATCTGGGTCACCGCCTTCCTGGAGCTGCTCCAGAATTTAAACCTAAAATTCAAGTATTGTGGTATTGCCCATGCAGAAGTTGGTGATTCCACTTGAGATGCGTGGTTGGCAAGGGGTATACAACCTTCAGAGAAAGGTGGCCTTCCTCTTCCCCAGTCAGCCTGCTCTTATCATATGCAGCTCTTTATAGAGATTGGGTGCTTTATGCAGATTGCTGATGCGGCACCTAGAGGACTGCGACCAGTCAATGCTCCAACACAAATGAAGTTCCCAATGCCAGTTTCTTTGGAATCCTCTTCAGAAAGGGATGGTTTAGAATCAGAGGAAACAGGTCAACCACAGACAAGATCACTGAATCTACATCTCTCACCTGAGTTGAAAGCATCAATACAAGGTGCACAGGCAGCTGCAAACCAGTTTCGAAGATAAACAGCATTTCTGTAAATTCACAGGCGCTTATTGAGTGTAAGTTTCATTATTTTCTGTGTCCTCTCATTCTCAAGTCTCATTTTTTTACATGTCATTGAATGTATGATACTGGGCACAGCAGTAGGCACACAGTACCCTGAGTGCATCTTTTCATCCTTGTTTTCTCCTCTGTGAGGTAGCTGACTTGTGCCTTATTCATCATTTCTTTTTCTGTTCACATTCCTGTTCCTCTTGTAATCACCACTATAAGAACTGAGGTGAGATCATACTTGAGAAAACTTCCAGTGCTCTGCCAAAAGAGTTTACTTTGCATATATGCCACAGTTGGTTGACAGACCATGCATGTGCAGGAGCAGAAGTGCACAGACATGGTCAGGTGCCCAGCTTATTCATTTTGATCAGATGTTACAACATTTCTGGTATGAAGAGAACAAGAAAGGGCATCAGACAGAGCTGGTATGACTGCAAAGACCTTGCCTGGAAATTTCCTTATTTTCCTGGAAAGTGGGGCCCTATTTGGTGGTGGCACTAAGCATGTTGACCATCACTCTCAGTGCTTTCTGTAACATAGGGGGTTTGTACAAGATAACTCTCATGAGAATCAAGAAATCCCCACACTAACAATTCAGAAAGGCAGAAATACTTGGTGAACATCTTCATAAGTATTTCTTTATGTTAACTCCCACAGTAGGTAGAGCTCAGGATTCTATAGTTGTTCCTTAGAAGGTGGCCATTTCAACGTGGTGGAGATTCTATTATGGATCATCAAACTCACGGTGCTGAGATTATGAAAGGCCATAAAAGATACATACTTTGGTTTTGCTGTACCACAGGTTTTGACTTGTATATTTCCATGTTCGTTTGGGATGATTATTGGTCACTTGATAGATGTTTGTTCATGTTAGATCTCCATCTTCTTCTGAGTGCCATATCTTTTTACTGGTTTTTCTTTGAGGGTGGGCATTTTTCAAGAGGTGGGATTGGGTAACTTGGGAAAACAACATCAAGCTCAAGAAAACAACCCAATTGAGATCTCATCAAATGCCATGCTCATTTCCTTGCCATTTTAAGTTTGATGAACACTCATTTCATACTCTTACTTGCTAGGTCGTTCAATCACTTTGAATTGGTTGCCTCATAGATTTGGAGTCTCCCATCAACATTTCTAAATAGACAAGCAAGGATTGTTTTCATGTAGTCCAAAGAAGTGGAAAGAAGGGGAAAGGGAAAGGAATGAAAGCATTCATACCTTGTGAGATAAGGTCCAAGAAACTCTACTAGCTTAAGTAGGAACAAAATAAGATCATTGCATTGATTAGAGCAAAGAAAAACAAGTACCTAGTAAGCTTCGACCTAGTTCAAATCTACCATGACCAAATGCAAGAGGATTTCTAAAAGAGTCATGGAAGCTATACATCTTCATACACTTGTGAGATGGTCCCACACGACCAATAAAATTTATTCTCCGCTTAGATTCTCTACCAAAACTATTGATCAACGTGTGCTAGATATCAAGAAATTGACTCAATAAATGAAGCTTACCCATTGTCAAGTTTTGGACACAAGAAGTACGATGTTTCAAAGTATATTGTAATAATTGTATGATGCCAAATAGACTTGAAGAAAATAACATTTGAGATTGTCATCTAGATGCACAACTCAAAGTATTGTTCACATCATAATCCAAAGTGAAGTCTTTACAATGTTCATAACATGTGTTCAATCCACATTCTAAATAAACCATAAGTTAATTTGTACTACTTTGGTGCATATGAAATTACAGCTTATGAAATCGATTACTGTGGAATGAATATACCCACCCTATGTGAATATATTACATTATAATCTTTCGAGATCTTGGTGACCTCATATAATGATGGGTCTAGCATTAACTAGGAGTAATGAATTAAATGGGGCACTAGGTTTTACACTCTTAAACGACAAGTTGTGGTGACTTTAGCTTTGGCCTCATGACCAAGGTTGAGCCAAGAAAAGGGCGACTAGCCAAAACAATTCCGTAGGCATGACATGACTCCAAACACATGCCCAAGTGATAAAAGGGGTGTGTGTGGGAATGCAAGAAAAGAGCCCTAACACTTCCAATGCACTTTCACTTTGAGGTGTTTTGAATTTTTATATCAAGGATTTGTGGGGTCAAACCTTGTTCAAATTAGGTTTTCTTTAAATTATTGAAAAGGTTTTGAAGAATACTAAAATAAAATGGGGTCGCATTTTTTTAAATGATTTATAGAACACAAGTTATGGCCATTTGAAGGGTGGGAAATCAAATTGCCAAAATGATTCATGATCATTTAAATGATGTTTTGAAAAATCAAATTTGAACTTTTCTTGAACAATTTTATGTAACATTGAAAACTTTTATTCATGACCTTCAATACAAACACACTTAAAACATCCAATTTGAATAAGAAATGAGGAAGTTGTGAACTAAAAATAGATTGGGAATCATAACTTGGTCAAAATTGAAACTCGCACATTGAATTGTCATTTTGATGTGACCCCTCACAAGGAACTACAAAATACACTATAGAAAAAAAGGTGATGCATTTTTCAAGGATGGGTGATGGTGAATCTTGTGAATCCATGTTAGCCCATGGCTCATTCATGCATCACTTTGATTTCAAATGCACTCACCAACCTTTTTTTTTGTTATTGTATTCTGATATGTTTGAAAGTTTAACTTGAAAAGCTCATTTTAGTTTCATCTTAGAACTCCTATACCCTTTTTCTTGTTGGGAACAAAGGAATGCAACTTAAGTTTGTATTTGTTGTAAAACCAAGGATCAAGGAGGCTTTTTTTTATCACACATACCACTAGATAAAATTAGGTTTTCATAAGTGACTAACTTAAAGGTGCTTAAAAAAAAAAAAATGATTGGACTTGAATTATCATACACATTTTAACTACCATACTTATAATTGGCAATCAAAAAAGCTTGTCGAACATTTAATTTTTTTCAAAAACAAGGTTTTAGTTTCAAATTCAATTTTCTAAAATTTCAACAATTGAGGATTAAACATGCAAACTACATCTGGTGTTGTGTATTTATAATAGTTTTTCCAACAATTGAAATGGGAATTCAATTTTTAGCAATTTTAGCAAATGTCACTAAAATTTTATCTTTTTCTTGGCTAGACCTTTTATGAATTATTTGGTGCCAAACAACAAGTATAGGTATGGTATCATTATTTCCCCATAATTTTTAGTGTGATGTAATAGTTAAGAATAATTTTTTTTAAGTATAAGATTTCAAGCTCAAATGTCCATCTTTTTCCCCATGTATGTTTCCCCAAATGAAACCATCCGAGGAAAAAATTGGTTATTGGGATGTTTTCCATGTGCAACTTGACCCCACTTCTTAATCAACTTGTTTAAACAAGGAAAAAATCAAACCAAGTTTTCCTTGGGGACCTTGTGAAGGTCACAATTTATTATGCAAAAATTGAATCAAAATTTCATTCATTTTAAACCTTTTCCCCCAATTTTTCATCCATTATGCAACCTTGTCACATAACTTTTCATCTATTTTGCAACCTTACAAAAAAAATTAAATATTTCACATGATTTGATTATTGATGAAAATTTCATTTAAAAAAATAAAATCCAACTTCCCCAAAGAATACATCCAAAAGCAACAAGTGTTTCTTCACCATTCCCCAACATGCAAAATGATTGTGTTGTTTAATTGTTGTCATTCTCTAAAGAACACCAAACTAACACACTTGTTAATAAAATGTTTGATCATATTCATTCTTCTTTTGATATGAAAATAAATCATTTAAGACAAATTTTTAGCAAATATGTTTAGAGAAAAAAATTAAAATCCACCAAAAAATGATTATAATATGGACTTATGAAAATATGGCCCATTTATGTCATTCAAAAGTCTATATCTTTTTTTTGTTAAGGTTTTTTTAACAAAATTTCTACATATATCTTCATATTGCTTTATTATATCATTCTAAAACCCTGTGACTAGGGAAAAAAGTCTACATTAATCAAAGGTTATTTAATGTCAATTCAAAAATCTCAAAATTAAAAATAATGATTATATTTTTATTTTTATTTGTTTCATTTTTAAAAATAAATTAAATAAAAATTCAAAATGATAGATAATATAATGTATTACTAAATATTTTTGTATATGGTGTAATGCATGATGCAAACATGTGTATCAAACAATAATTTTTTCTACTTCAAATTATTTAAAAATTAACTTTGAACAATAATTTTCATACATCATTATACATTTCTTCATGTTTCATTCTAAGCAGTGAGGTGATGAAGTCATGTTGTAAAAATTAAATTTGTTTGATTGTCAAGATTGTGAAGAAAATTGCAATCACTAAATGGTTGACTTTAATAAAAATTTACAAATATTTGAACATATTCTCTTATCTAAATATAATTTGTATTGCAAGGAAAGTGGGTTCCAATGGTTATGGATGATTGGATTCCTTGTAAAGGCCAGGGTATGCCAACTTTTGAAATAAATGGCAAAGGGAATGAACTATGTGTTTCAATCTTGGAGAAAGTTCAATGAAATTGCATGGTTCTTATAAGGCTTTGGAAAGGGGTGTAGTACATGATGCACTTGTTGACTTGATTGGAGGTGTGAGAGAAGAAATTGATATGTTTCATGAATCTTCACAATTGGATTTTGTGATCTAGTGTGCATGTTTCATCAAGTGGAATCGTGCAAGGCCATGGATATTCCTTGTTGTAGGTTAGAATGGTTTGTTTGTACCCACTTTTGCCATTACAAACCTTGTGGTATTCCACAAGACTTGTTGTGTCCCTCTTCATGATGTTTATGCTACCACTGAATTGGAATTTTTATAAATGTGTATGTGGTCTGTCTATGAGGTGTGTACTGAATTTCATTCCTTTTATTGCAAGTCCAGGAGGTAGATGGACACAAGCTTGTTCAAATTTGCAATCCATGGGTCAATGAGGTTGAGTGGAATGGCCCTTGGTTAGATTTGTCTCTAGAGTGGACTTAGTGGATGAAGCATGCTTGTGTGCACAAGTTGAAGTATAGACCTCAGGTACTATTGGTACAAACACATTTGGCATGTTATTTAATGTGGATGTCCTTTGAATAACTATATACATGTGGACATCATTAGGGTTAATTAATAGAACTCAATATAATTGTTGAAAACACATTTCTTGTAGAGGCATTATTTAAAGGTGGTTCCATTTATGATTTTTTAAACTACAGCCCAAGTTTTGCATATGGGTTGACCATCACATTCTTGCAAGTTATTTCATGTTGGTGTTCAACCAATTTTGCAACCACATTTCAATTGGCCCTACTAAAATGTCTTTTAACTGATTCCTATTATTATCACCATGTTGTAGATGGTATATTTTAGATGTCATGGCAAGACTTCTAACTTCATTTTCGATCCCTTTACATCTGCCAAATTTATCCACAAAAGATGTGTTCCTCTGTACATGGTCAATGGCAAGGTCCAACTACTTATGGGTGCCAAGACTTTGACACATGGCACTTCAACCCACAATTCCATCTCAAGGCTATTGGTCCAAATGCCCTTGTTCCTATTCATGTGTTTCTCACCCTTATTTATGTTTTTTTTTCTCTCATGTTTTCATGTCATCAGTTTTGTAGGGCTTGTGGACAGTGTTTTCCATGACTTGTTACTTCTTCAGAACTATATTCAATCATATTGAGTGTTATTAAAAAATGTGGCGTACATTGGTACAAGGTGCATGTCTCTTCATGGTGTAGGGCCACCTTTGGCAATTATCAATTTGTTGGGGAAGCTTCGCTTTTTTTATTAGCATGCACATTATTAAAACCAAGGGTAAAAAATCAACTCGAAATATTTCTGCATCAAATAGGATCAGGAACAAACTACATTAATTCAAGGGAAATGTTTTGTGAAATGGTGATTGAAGCTAATCCAAAGGGGTACACAATTTGCCGACCACATAGGGTCCAAATCAATAAACCCAATTTTTGCTTAGTGTTCACAAAAACTTCGATCACTTTGGAACCCTTCTAGCGCAATTGCTACCAGATGAATACATTTGTATCTTGTTGGATGTCATTATAGATCGGTGTAAAACTTGCACAATGGTAACATTATTGGAGTTTTATCACCACAATCTTTTTCGCAACACCAAGGTTGCTAACAAATAGGTACTATCAATCACCACATTATAGCCTTTGGTTTTAAATTGTTGATTGTACAAAATTCAAGAGCTAAGGGTTTTTGTTCTTTCACATAATTATTAAGGCATATATATTTTATTTTTCCTTTTTTTTTAAAACATCTAAATATTTGCTACCTAGGTGAAAGAAATTGCAGAAGTGCTTGCATCTCTATGTAACTTTTGTAGTTTGAATACATGGTTAGTGCCTTACTTGCCAAATTGTTTCTCATCATGGGGTTGTTTATCTTTTTAGTAGCACTTTTTTAATGACCCTTTGTTGGTTCATCCTATTAGCACCCTTATAACCTAATGTCTTTGAAGACTATTTTTACAAGTTCAAAGTAGAAGTTCCACTTCCATCTAATAACGATGTGGTTTCTATTGACATTGACATGTTCAAAAATAGGTTAGCAATGTAACATGACTCTACATGTACACATTGGTAAGTAATACATTTCACCTGGGACTTTGTTTAGGCATCATTCACAAAATGCTTACTATTGGAAAAATAGAACAAACCTCTCTTAGTCTTGTTTCTTTTCTTCTAATGGGGTTGTGCAATGGGAAGTGAAATATGTGTTTGTATTAGTTGCATAACACATTGTAGGGTTACAAAGGCCATTGGTGGACTTTTTAGAAGCTTACATAGAGAATGTGATTTCACACGAAAAAATAACCAAAAAAGAACAAGATTAAAATTGCTTAGAGGTTGGTGATAATATTTTTGGTATAATGTTTGACCTATTTGCCCTTACATTCTTCTCCCCATGTTTGCATGTAGAAAACAATGTGCAAAATGTGACAATGATCTAATCTTGAATCTACTTTGGAATGGTAGCAATTAGTTTTTACTCTAATGTTTTTAAAGCTCATGGCAAGTATTTTGTTTGTTGTGGTGTGTTACAAGTAAAAGGAGTCACCACCCCCACCCATGAAAATCCATTTCCTACCTCTTACCTCCTCTTTGTGTAGAGTTGAACATGAAGACCACTCAATGTTCAATTTGATTCTTATTTGAGACTTAGAGGGTGCATCTAATTTTGCATTCCATGCATATCCCATTCCTTTCTATGACTTGTGTGGCAAGAATGGTAATTGGTAATGGTTGAAACTTACATCTAGTAATGTACATAATGTATGTTATCATCCTGGATCTTAGTGCCTAAATTTATAGACATTCTCTCTTGTACAAAACACCCTAGTTTATACACACGGGGATTTTGGAGCACTAAATTTGGTTTTAGACCATCTATATACTTGTTGTACAAGATGTTGTACATCTTGTCCATGTGCAATGAAAAGTAAGATATACTTTCTTTTTATAGTTGAGAAGTAAGAGGTAAATGTCTTTTCCACTCCATGTCAAATCACTAAAGGTATAAATTTTGAAGTATAGTTGAATTGTTTTCCAACTATAAATCCTTTGAATTGCATGAGTTGAAAAAACTCAAAGTCATGTGCACCAAGTCTATTTTATAATTTCATGTTGGACCCTTGGTGCTAATTGACTATCAGTATTCAGTGTTTATCAAATATTCAATGTCTTTCATTTTCCTAAAGAATTTTTTTTGATGTTAAGTTCTTTAGAATAAATTTCACATAGAAGATTTTTTACCAATTCAAATTCCACCTTGGTTTCATTTTCAAGACCCAATTTCTTTTCTTTGGGAAGATGAAACGCATTGTGTTTCCAAGGTTACTTCTCAATGGTATTCTTGTGAATTAGTTGGTTGTGATACCTTGGCTTCTTACAAGCATAAGAAGTCTAAGTTTCTTGCCAGTAACATTACTATTTCTTCCTAACCATATAGTGGTGTTAGTTATCAGGAACCAAGAATGTGAGAAAATGCTATAGAAGAAAGGACAAAAACTAATTTCAAATTCAAAAGATTAGGTCAAACAAAAACAAACACACTAATGAAAACTAATGTAATCATGTCATTGTGACCACCATCATGAATGGTAATGATAATTTACCATTACTCCCAACTAATTAGTCATCTCCAAAATTGTGGATCAATTTTTCAATGTTCCATTTCCTATGCTCCATATAAAATGTCCATGATGGGTGAAGTGAAGATGGATTTACAAGGTGATGGGTGGATGATGGGTGAAGTGAAGATGGATTTACAAGGTGATGGGTGGATGGTAGATAAAAACTTCCCTTTTTTAATAACATGAAAAAGGCACCATAGCCAAATCCATATCTATATCCATTGAGTTTGTATTTCTATTGTCATGTTTTCCATAATCAATTTAGACCAAACATTGGAATATAACTTACAAGAAAGGGTTTGCTAAATCTAGCATGCTTCCACACAACATGCAAAAAAGGCTAGCTTTTTATCCCTTTCTCCCTCTCTCTTTAGCCTCCCTCTTGATTCCTTCCCCTGCTCAAATCCACAACAAAAATCACAATAGGAGTATCTAAATCCACAAAAGCTTAAGTCCTTGTCTCCTCCTCCTCCTCCTCCTCCTCCTCCTCACCAATGTAGGGAAGATGAATGCAAAACAACCAAAGACATTTCAAAAAGAAAAAATCAAACAATGTGTCTTTTCATATGCAATTTAGTCAAAGATGTGTATTTTCCTATCTAAAAAAATTAGGGCACACAAATATACATGGTTTGAAGCCATAGACTCTAGATAAATCCAGAGAATATTGAATCCCCATAAGATATCCCAATTAGAAACCATACACAAAAATGCATGTATAAAAAGTCATAGACAAAAGTCAATCCATATTTTTCAACTTCAAAAGTTCATCACTATATATTTGGTACATATATTTTATAATGTTTTATATAGATGTCTTCTCATTCAATTTTAAAATAAAATAAAATCACAAATTTGACAAATTGTTGATTTATATCATGTTAATAACATGTAAATGCATGACACTCCATCAAAAAATTTCATTATGACATAAAAATTGAACCACCCTACCTTACAACCACCTTGGTGGATATGTGAATAATATGATTTTTGAATTAGTTTTATAATCAATCAATACATTTTAACTTTTTCATAATGTGTCATGTTAAAACAAAACACATGTGCAAAATTTTCACACTATTGTGAATTTGATTTTTTTTTAAATCACAAGATTTTTGTTTTCTGAAAAAAATCATTTAAAAAAGAGCAATTTTGAATCAAGTCCACCACATTTTATTTTTGGTTGTAGCAAGTATCCAAACTATAAAAGGCATTTTTTTGGGTCAAGTCCTAAAAACTAGTTACCATTTAATGTTACATCCTTCTTGGGATGTTCACCACTAACACAACAACAAAAACTTTTTAAAAAAACCTTGTGTCACATCATCTAATTTTGTTCTCTCACATTCACTCCTTTTTAAACTAATTTTGCTATTTTTACCAAGAATCAATCATGAATCCTTCAATTGGTCTTATCCCTCTACTAACAATTTGGCAAAATGACTAATAGTTTTGCAACCTAGATTTGTTTGTATAATATTTCATGAGGAAAAAAATGTTATCAAAATTTGTTTCAATGATGGCTTTATGCAATCAATTTTTTGTAGTTTTGAAATTGATGAATCACATTAACCTTAGTCCAATACATAAACTTGTCACTAAATTATTTCAAAATTAATGTCACAAAATTGTTAGATGTGAAAATAATATTTTTTCTTATAATTCCAAGAAGCATTCCTAAATAACATTAAATGTGTCCATGAGAACAAGGTTTGAGCAAATTGCAAAATACATATAAAACCAGGGTGGCAACTTTTACCAAGTGTTCAAACTTTCTATTATGATTTATAATGCTTATGAAAGCTTTAATTTTTTTGATGATGTAATTTTTAATAAAAAATTTAGAAAGAAATAAATAAATAGAATCCAATGGCACAAATGTTTTATATTATAATTTTTTTAAATATTCAAAAGTAAATCTAAGAACTTATAATAAAAGTATTTTTCTTAAACATGGGTCTACGTCCAAAGGGCCAAGGTTTTTTTTGAGTTTTCAGAACTTATTATATATTGAAATTCTTTTTAAAAGTTTTTTATAATAAAGACAAGGAGCATAACCTAAATAAATGAAGGTGCAAACCTATCCATAAAGGTGTAGAACCCTAAAGGTATATAAGCCCTAAGTAAATGAAGGTGAAGAGATACCCTATGTGGGAAATCCAACTTCTCTTCCACGTTCACCACTCTCACATCATATGATATTCATCAAAAACCTTTGATTTGCAACTTAGCTCAAATCTTCGTTAGTTTTGACCAATTTGATAAGCATGTGACACTTGTACTATGCATAATCTCTGAATTTTTTTTTTGGATTCTGTAGCATTTGCTTTTAAGGTAAATTGACCCATCATTGAACATTAACTTATCACCAAACATTTTGGTAGACCTTTTTCAGTTCTTCTCCATTTTGAGTGATTTAAAATGTTATGGGAGCACCTTCTCAAGCTTTACAAATCATCTTTGGATTACCAAGCCAAAGGAGTAGCCAAAAAAGAACAATAAAAAAAAAGGTTTTTTTGAATTGCAAAATGCATT
>Ga0116231_10006914_pt1 | contig 21232 bp, 31 predicted proteins | sample S1TSphgellanicum_2_FD_89695 | JGI IMG/M metagenome (GOLD analysis project Ga0116231, IMG submission 89695) | Host-associated microbial communities from peat moss isolated from Minnesota, USA - S1T2_Fd - Sphagnum magellanicum MG | ecosystem: Host-associated > Plants > Peat moss > Unclassified...
TCAAGGGGTTGGAAAAGTTTAATGTGTCCGGTATTTTTTAATCTTTTAAACTAAATATTTAAAAATTTGAGGTAAAAAACAAAAAATAAAAAATTTAATTTTAAAAAAAATTTGAAAAAAAAGAAAAAAAAAAAAAAAAAAAAAAAATTTATGCCGAATCCATTCAGGTACTATGGTGTTTGCTTTTTTTCATGATACCTAATAGGTGTCAAGGGAAAAAATATATATAAAAAAGAGGGATGTTTCAAAAACCCAAACACCTGCTCTGATTCTTTGAAATGCATTGCAAATAGCAGAGGATAAAATTATGCTAGGCAAAGTGCCCTCTGAATGAATTGAAAATTTCGTGGCAGGTCTTTATATTAGCATCATAAATGGGTATAATCATCAAATTGTTATTTGTAAATCTTGACTTTGAGGAAGTATTTAACATTAATTACTGTTAAGAATTGATCAATCCATCATTTTCCATGACTCCATTGGGGTTTAGAATTAACATTGGTGATGAATTTAGAATTTATGTAGTGAAATAAATGGTTTAGGAATTGTTCAAATAGATCTAGACGTTTAACCTACTTATTAAGTTAAGATCCATAGGCCGGGCTGTTCCAGAAATGCAGGACTAAATTGAACTACAGTTCACATAAATTTCTTATTTCAATAATATCCCCACACGTTGGGACATTGCACTACACTTAACCTAACACAAATTTTTTGACTTTCATATTTTGAATATTGCCAAATTTGGCTAAATAGTCTTATGGATGATTATCACTTTGAGCCACATCACAAAAGAAAACAGTGGCCCAAAACCATTTTTATTGCACCCAAATCGGCATAAAGTTGTCTGTTCTTCATCCAAAACATACTACCCAGTGTGAAACTTGTCTGTTTTTCATCCAAAACGTACTATCCAGTGTGCTGGTAGGGATGCTCTACATCATCTTGGATGTGACAAATACTGTTGGAGGCCCAAATGCCCGGGTACAGGTGGAGCTGCTCTTAGCTGCTATGATGGTCACTTTTCCCAAATGCCACTTGTCAATTTACAATGTTTTCCATAATTTCACATTTTCCCCTAATAGTGGCCCATTTTGGGATCCACATAATTGATTACTAGGAGCAGGAGTTTATCCTCCGTTCCCAGTCCGTCCATCCATCCATCCATCCTCCACGTGTCTTAACTGCATGGACTCTCTTTTCCACGTGGCATGAAACCTGGTCAATTGACTTCCTTTCAAAGTGGACATCCACCAAAAGCCTGAAATGTGGCAGCTACCAATTGGTTCAGTTCTTTGGAGGGATGGGGGTTGGAGGGGGATGGTTGGGACGGAGATTGGTGGGCGGGGGGAGGGTGGGGAGAGAGAGACTTGCAGCCAAAAAGCGAAATTAAAAAAAAATTAAAGTTCTAAAATCAAGTGCTTTTTGAGATTTTTCAATAGCCAGAATCAGACCAAAATTTAAGAAATATCGCCAAATTTCTGCCCATGGTGCAAGTAGGTAGCCAAAAATATAGAAGAATTTTCTTTAAAAAATTATTTCATAGTTAGCTTGTAACCAAATTTGGCTAAATCTTCCTATGGATGATCACCATTTTGGCTATATCACAAAATTGACAAAACAAAACATTGAGAGAGAGAGAGAGAGTGTGTTTTGTGGAAGGGAAGAATTGGAGACATTGGAGCTTTATGTGAAGAAGCACCCACAAGGAGGAGAGAGGGAGGGGGAAAGAGGAAAGGAGGGAGAGAAGGGGTGAGGGAGGGAGAGAGGGAAGTAGAGAAGGAGCTGGAAGAGGAGGAGCGGAGAGAGATGGGAATGATGATGCTTTTGGTGACTGCAACCAAAGTGGTGGGAGTGATGGGAGCTCTCACAGTGGCAGCCAATAGCTTCGCATATCGACGCTTTTATAAGAAGAATTTGGCACCCTTTGAGAATCCAGTGGACGAGAGTCATGAGCTGCTTGCATCTTTCCCTATTCACAAAGACGGTTGGTTTTCTTTTCTTTTCGTCATATGGGTTGGTCTTGTTTCTCTTTTGGTTTTCTGAGAGAGGAGAACATTTGGGACAAAAACTACCTATTGTGTTGAATATGATGGACTGAAAATTACAGAACGTGGTGGTTTTCTTCATGTGTTGCCTCCTGCTGCAGTTGATGAGGAGGGAGGCTTCTTCTTTGCATTGGCAACAGCTCCAGCACATGTGGAAGACGAGCTGCATGACGCATGGCTTGAATTTGCAAAAGATACAAAGCCCCCAGATGACCCAGCTGGAGATCCCCCCGATGTGCGCACTGGTGCAGATCCGCGAGCCGCTCCCACTTTTGGAATTTCTCTCACAGAAGAGTTGCAGGCTGCTGAGATTAAGGAAGGTGAGAGATCTCTGTTTTCCAGAATACATACATACATGCATGCATATCCTCATGCTTGCTTGATTGATTGATCGTGAATTTGGATCAAACCTAGACCCTTTCAATTTTGCTTGTCATCTATATGATGATTGTGAATGTGTGTGTTGGACAATAAGTAGGTGATTCAGGAATTGAAGTCAGAATTTTGTGCAGAAGATTGAGCTACTGTTTGTTCACTTCAAGTTTTCATGTCTGTTTTTGTAGCTGGACAACAAGAATTGCCTACTGGATTTGAGACTTTGGCACCAGAGGGAAGCAAATCTGTAATTGGTGAGGAGTTTGCAAATAAAGATGACGGTAAATCTGGGGACCAAAGTGTCTCAGAAGACAAAGTGGGCCTAGTGGCAATGGCCAAGAGTGAAACTCCAACAGAAGCTGAAGAGCTGCCCAGGATATCTGCAAAAAATGGGAAAGATGGGAAAGGTGGCAATGGTGGACTAGCCGGTGATTGGGAAGTTGTCTCTGAGAAAGACAATTCTGATGAGGGAGAGGAGCAGAAACTCTCTGCAATGAACCCAAGCACAGATCCAGAGAGGGGGAGGAGGAGCCTACAACAACTGCCTGCAAAAAAAGGGCCTAAAAAGACTGGCTTTCAAACCACAAACATAGAAGATCCACGAGTTCTCTCTGTGCAAGGGAAAGCAAGAAAACTCATGAAAGTATCCATGGAGGCCATGATACGGGGTTATGAAAAAATGACCGAGCCAGAAGAGAAGCATAATGTGGCTGCCTGGCAGAATGCAATTCACCCGTATGAACCCTAAACCCTAATCCCTTGCAACACCACCAGGCTTGAAAATAATATGATGATGTAGGCTTGCATTGCCATGTGAGCAATCAAGTGAAAGCATGTTTATGGGACATCACGTTAACCTGTAAAATACCCTGCCTGTTTCCGTCTAAGTTTGACATACATGTAATGTTGAATACATGTGCATACAGAATTGTATCAAGAATTTCTGACATCTCTGCATTGTGTAAGTAAGGATTTGAGTATGATAGTTTACAGCCTTCATTTGGTTGCTACCAATTGGTGAAGCATTGTTTCTTCTTTAGCTGCCAGAAGTTTTAATGCCCATGAGCAATTTTTTGTGTTAAGTATGCAGTAACTTCACTTCTGAACAAATAACTGGTCTCAGGTCTAGCTACACATGCAGGAAGAAGAGTGAGGATATGCAGAGATGGGAAATGTGTTAGTTACAAGTGATGAGAATTCTGCAAAAAATTGGAGGAACTACTTCAGCTCCTTTGCTTTTGTTTTTTTGCAGGGAAGAGAGGGTGCGGTTCTGGTCAGATCCAGACACAGAGTTGAAGTTGGCTCAAGGAGCACATCAAACAGTTTTCCGGATGGGTGTGGACTGGGGCCGCCTAATGCCCATAGAGCCTGTTGATGGCATCAATAATGCGGTCTGTCTTACAGTAATATGTAGCACACCATGTTTTTAATTAATTCTTTGTGGTTGCTTCTTGGGGAGAAGTCTGCCATTTGACATCTAAAACTCCACTGCCTTTGATATTTGCTGGTTTTTGAGTTTCCTGTGGAGGGGTCTTCAGAATAACAGTAAGCAGATGTGAGTCATAGGTTTGAATGATGTGGGTTTTCAATCGTTGCAGGTGAACTGGGAAGCTGTGAAGCGGTACCGGTATATTATAGAGAGGGTTTTGGCCCATGGAATGCGTGTAATGCTCACTCTTTTTCATCATTCAATGCCTTCATGGGCAGCAGAATATGGTGGCTGGAAAGAAAAGAAGACCATAAAATATTTTCTCGATTTTACCAGGTTGGTGGTCCTCACCTTCTGAGAAAAACAATTGTTGTTCTGGCATTTTAGATGAACTCAACACGGTTCAGGAATGTTATCTCTTTTAAAGTGTTCCTGGGTTACCTTGTTTTAGAGAGAGTTTTGGCTCATGGGATGTGCACAATGCTTACTGTTTTCCACTATTCCATGTCTGCATGGGCAGCAGAATATATTGCTGGAAAGGGCAAAAAAGGACCCAGTAAATCTAATGCATGAAATGAGCCATTATAGACTGAAGTTTAATGTGATGGCTGGAAAAAAAAAAAAAAGACCTGTATAGACTTTTTGTGCATTAAATTAGTGACGGTGTCCAAATTCAATGCTTGAACAGGCTTGCTGTAGAGCAGTACGGGGATCTTGTCGACTATTGGATCACAATCAATGAGCCACATGTGTTTGCAATGCTGACATATTGTGCTGGTGCCTGGCCTGGTGGTGATCCGAACTTGCTTGAGACTGCGACAGCAGCAATGCCTAGAGGTGTATTCAAAGTTGTAATGGAGGCGATGGCTGATGCACACCTTGAGGCCTACGACATCATCCATGATCTCAGGTCCCTTTTCTATCTGTATATGTAAACCCATACTGATGTAAAACATTTTGCAGGTGGTCAGTCTCCATATTTACTGCCTTGATGATGAAGCTTCTGTTTCAATTATATTGTAGCCCATCTCAATTCAAATTTTCTGCTTCTGTGACGTCGCTGGTTTTTTTTTACTTGTACTGGAACTGTCTCCTTATTCATTTGTGCAGTGTTTTCTCTTGGATGGAACAGTAAAAGCACAAAGAAGGTGAAGGTGGGGGTATCACATCATGTGTCATTTATGAGACCATATGGGTTGTTTGATGTACCACTTGTGGTCTTCAGTAACTGGATGACACGATTTGCATTTTGTGATGACATTGCCCACAAATGTGACTTTCTTGGAATTAACTACTATGGCCAGGTACATGTTTAGTGAATCAGCTGTGTCGGTATCATGTTTAAAATGGGACCCACTCATGTGTTGCCTTACGTAAATCCAAACACCAAACATGGTGATGTTGTGTTCCAATGAGAGGTTAGTAACGAGCTTAGTCTTGTGAGTTCACAAGGGACATTTTCTTTTTGGTGACAGGAGGTAGTGTCAGCCCCAGGCTTGAAAAATGTTGAGGATGATGAGTACAGTGAATCAGGGCGCGGTGTTTACCCAGATGGCCTTTATCGCATGCTCATTGAGTTTCATGAACGATACAAAAAGTATAACTTGCCATTTATCATAACAGAAAATGGAGTGTCTGATTCTACTGATATCATTCGCCGCCCTTACATCATCGAACATCTTCTTGCTGTGCGGGCTGCCATGGACAAGGTATGTATGTAGCTGTGATGTGAACATCTTATCATGCCCTCTACTTTAAAATGATGTTCTATTACTAGCTAAATCTATTTTACAGCTCTTTTCTAGTCCTAAGCTGTATCTTCTCAAATTGACATTCTTGGGAGATAAGTTTTACCAGTTTCCATGTAATATGACAACTTGGATGTGTAATGGAAAGCTGGGTTTCCTCTCTTATTTTTGGAGTGTGTTGCAGTGTGGATCTGACATACGTCATTTGTGTTTTGTCGAGAGTTCAGGGTGTTAGGGTACAAGGGTACTGTTTTTGGACAATCTCCGACAACTGGGAATGGGCAGATGGTTATGGCCCGAAATTTGGATTGGTTGCTGTTGACCGTCACAAGAACCTTGACCGTCATCCCCGCCCTTCTTATTACCTTTATGCTGAGGTACTCCTGTAGCTCTATTCTTTTGAGCAATAAGAAACTTCTTTTGGGATTTGGGTTATTCCCCTATAGTGAGGAGAAAGTTGGAAAAGCAGAACCCTCATTGAATCAGAGACAGTAGGCAAATTATTTTCTGGGAAGTTTTCTGTAGAATCTTTGGGAATTTTATCTGACCTTAACATCCAGCATATCACCCTGCATTGTTGTGCACTTAATTCTGAGTGCTTAATTTGACCAATGAAACAGAAGGGAAAGGGTCTTTGAAGATTTTGAACCATGCAAAACTGCTGTCCTGCATGAGAGCAGCAAGAAACCTTCATGGATTTGTTCATTAGTTTTCTGTAAGAAGTGCTGTTTGCAAAATTCAACAATATCATCTGTCTTTGGGGGGGTGTGGTTAAGAAACTCACAAGTTGACTGTATCATGTGTTATCAGTTGTCAAAAACAGGGAAGGTGACAAGGAAACAGCGGCAAGAAGTGTGGGAGGAGCTTCAGAGTGCTGCACGACGGGGCATGACACGTCCATTCTGTCGTGCAATTAATGACCATGGTCTCATGTTTGCAGGTCAGTATTATATGTGTGTGTATATATAAATTCTATATGCATCCACTGTGGTGTTCATAACAAGGTCTCTAGATCATTCTAGCTCAGTTGATTGTTAGTGATACAGTTTTTGTATGCACCCAGTACTGGATTTTGAACCAATGATCATTCACAACTGGTCATATATTGCAGCGCTAGGACATGAAGTATTTCCAAAATTCTCTTGCAAGTTTCCTATACCCATTGCAAGGAGCTGATGATAACATCAGTGGATGGATGCTATGGGAGTTGGTCAGTAGCAAAGACACTATTATGTGACCCCACAGACACGTGTACATACCATATTCCTCAGTCCCTTTCTGTTCCAGTGAGTCTGTGAACTGTTTGAGCTTTATACAGAACACGATCCCATATCAGATCCACTCATTTCCAAGGTACAAAGTAAGGGATCTTTTGTTCAATAGGTAATGATGATCTGAATGTGCTATTATTTCTCTATTTCTGTCTAAATTTGCTTCCTCTTCCAGTACTTCTTGGGCTGGTAATGTGCCCACCAATTCTACCATTTCCATTAGTCCAGGATCATGCTCTGAATGGAGATAAAACATTTAATGAAGCCTGATCCTTGTACCTGTTTTCTGTAGAAAGGAAAGTAGGAGATGAAGTGTTGTTTCTAACCCTATTTCATCGTTGGTTTTGCTTTCAGGAGGTCTGGATGTGCCAATTGACAGGCCATTTGCAGTTCGTGACTGGAGATTTGGTCACTATGAAGTGGAGGGTTTGCAAGACCCATTGAGCTCAGTAGTCAGGTATTTCAGGGAGGGTGCCATGTTTAGTAGCCAGCGCAGAAACTGCAAACCAAAAGTGCATCTAGATTCAAAGCTGGTATGAAGTTTTGGTATGGGAATGCGGAACAAAGATTACAAATATTTCAAACAGCAGGGTGTAAGCGTGAAATATTGGAAATCTCACATACCAAAAGACAATTGGGATTTGCACGGAGGTCATGGTACTAGAAATTGCCTCATAATCCGTGGAAACTTGGTCACAAAATGTTAAACAATTCACTCAATTTTGAGAGATTTTGAAGGGATTCAACATAGTGAATTTGTAAATTAGGACAATGAACATTATGTGTGTACACATTGCAGATGGTTAGTGAACTATTGACCAAATGGAGGCAATGTTTTTCTAAAATTTAATTTGGATTTCACAGAAGTGGCAAATTTTTCCTGAGAAAACAAAATTTCTCAAAACATTTCACAAGTTAAAATCCATTTGGAAATTTTCATTGCATGGAGATCCACCTTGTTTGTTCACATGTACATTGTTCATGTGGATATGTTGGTTATTCACACGGACATTGTTCACACTATAATAATAATTTATTTGTAATATTTGAAAACAGATCCACCTTTTCAACTGCAGCAATAAAAGAGTCTTTTTCAATTTCTTAGTTTTTTTTTTCATATGAAAATTCTAGCTTCTTGTTTAATGCAAAATTAATTCATAGAGATCAAGGAAGTTTTTCTTTTGCATGGAAGGAAATTATGTTTTCTGCACCTTGATTTGTCAATAAGCTTTCTTCAAATGAACTTTGACAAGCTATAATTTGTTCATGCAAAAATACAATTAATCAAAATACTTATCATAGTTAGTCCATAAGTTTTAATGCAATGGTTACAAAGGTAGGAAAAATTTGCAAATTTATTGATAATAAATTACACAACTACACAATATGTGATTTTGATGCACTAAAAAAGGTTCCCCCCCCCCCAATTTCATGAGGTAGGTGACTATCCAATTGCAATAATCCACAAGTGGACTTAGCCAAATTTCGCTACAAGTCAGGGGGAAAAGTAAATTTTTTTGTGATGTACTTGGGACTTACAAGTACCTGCAGTCTAAATATGGCAATTTCAACCTTTTTTTTTCTCGAAATGTGGTGAATTTGGGGGACGTTTTCCCCAAGAATCCTTTGAAGAAGTTTCATCCCCCCTTTTTTTTCTCTCCAAGTGGCAAAATTTCGCCCAAGAAAACCAACGATTATAATACTGCAATCATAAGTTTTAACAATCATTAAAACTTATTTTAATTACAAAATGTTATTGAAATGACATTTGTGTGTTCAATATGTAAAGACTTAATTGTAGTGAGAATCATTTGTGCTCAGACATAGATACATCCCTGGAATCTGTAGCCAGCCCCTCCCGTGCATGGGGGGAATCAATGTCATGAATGCATGTGAAGAGGCTAGACAGGCTGATGAAGAAAACATTCGAAGTTTTTTTTTTGGGAGCCTCATATATTTGCACCAGCATGAGTGCATGCCAAATGTGGAACTCAAAACGGAAAATTTTGCCAACTGCCCTTTTTTCTTTAATGGCGAAAATAAAGTGCCTTTTGGGCTTTCTAGATCCAAAGTTTTGGATTTTTTTGGAAGAAAGCACCCACATTTCTGTGTTCGGTGCCAGATTCTAGTATATAACAAACAATATCAAAGGATGCTTAAATGTTTTTACTTTCATATTTTTATATTGCCATATTTGGCTAAATTGGGTTACAGATCATTGCCACACCAGAGATATCACAGAATTGGAAAAAAAGAGAAAAAACAGGACCAAACTGTGGTAGCACGGAGATAGCCTGCAAAATGTTCAACAAGAAACCCCTCATGTAATGTGGTATCTTGGAATGCAACAGGATAATTTGAACATTATGAATACATCACAACACATGTTCTGGGTAAAATGTTTTCACAACACAGAATGAAAAGGGAGCGCTGAAATAGCTGGGGTGCTTGCACCTCAATTCACGTGTTGTGAAAAATTGAGCTTCAAATCACACATCTGCAAAATTTGTCATGGCAGATCAGTTGCCAGTCACCCTCTCCCAATTAGACACAACAAGATGGCAGGTTCTAGCCGTCAACTGAAGTTACACACAGATCAACCCATTGACTGTGGGCCTCTATTCCATTAAGTGTTCACAGTTAGTACACTGAAGTTCCTCCTGCCAATAGCACTTTAATTGGCTTCCCCAACATTCATCTGGCACAGTTGTTGACCCTGAGTAATTTCAGGCACTTTTGTTGCTTTATTCCCCAAGCGTACATGGGAGCCACATCCAACCCACTCTTTACAGGAACTGAATGCAACCAAAAGTGGCCAAATTGAGTTAGGTCTTAAAAACTGGTGCCAGATAAGCTGGTTTGAGCCCATTTCAGAGCTCTTGAAGTAAAGAAAGTTTAGGCAGCAAGCTTCCACAAATTCTGCAGCTTTCAGGAAGACTTGTGTGCTAAGGGGAAACACTTTGCTGTGCCTGTGCCAGGTGATGCAACAAATACCAAAAACCCTAGAGTTAAACCCCATCACATCTTCACTTTGGCAGTGAGACTCAGCTATCTGACACATATCAAGATAAAACTTATACTACTATTGTATACAATCTAACTGATAACTTTTCTGTCAACCTTTCCCAAAGTCCTTGTGACAACAGTTTCAGATTCCTTCTCAAAGAAACATTCGTCCCAATCAGCCTGCAAGACATAGAGCAAATAGTCACAGCAATGCACATGGTCCCAAGGCATGTCTGAAAGGACAATTGAGAAAGAAATCTCTGTTGAGTGTAGCCTGATCTAGGAGTTTCTACAGCAATAACTTGAGTATTTTCATTAGAGCATTTTCATTAGACCTTCCTCTCTCAGGGCAACGGGAAAATGAACATGTGAAATCCTAAACTTGAAGTCCAGCTCAAAATACCTCTTCAAAGACACAGCTGTTCCATCCACTGAGACCTTATGCATGCAAAAGGATTGACCTGCTGCAATATGGATGAATGGCTTAGAACAGACACACCTGCGAAGTCCTTGTGCAGGATATCTCAACAATCCAGAGAGTAATCCCTCTTCTCCACGCAGCAGTAGGTCCTTGAAAGCCATGATTCACCAGTTGTGGACATTCTCAGAGTGGTTGCCATTTCAATCATGAGCAGGAACAAAAACTCTTCATGCTCTGTATGGTGGAAACAGCAATCAAGAATCAGGCAGAAAACCTGAAAGTCCTGCAACAGGAGTCTTAGGCAAGAATACAAGCAAGAAAATGGAGTCCCAGCTGTCAACCACAAATGCAGCATGATTTTCAGAGCTATCTAGGGTCCACAAAGCATGTACAGGGAACCAGAAACCATGTACCCCAACAGATGACAAAATACACTTATCGTCGTCGCCCATAACCAGCTGCAACAGGACGCCTTTGCCTTGCATTTCCTAGTCTCCCACCACCTTCCACAAGACTACCCCTGCCCCTTCCCACAACAGGTCCTGTCTGATACGAAGCCCAGTTCATAGGCTGTGGACCAGTCCCTGCCCGGTCCTCCTCATCTCTCTCATTATACTCCAAGACAAGTCGCTTTATATCTTGCTTTTCTTCTAGTTCTGCTGCCTCCTTCTGCTTTGTGCTCTGAACAAGAGAGCAGTCCTGTGGGATACGAAGTTGTTTGGTCTGTTGCTTGTTGCCCTTCTTTACTAACACGCGAAACTGGACACTGCTCCCATTTGCTTGATCATCTACAACTTCATCACCTGACTCTATATCAGTGCCTCCACCACGGCTGTGGTCCTTTGACCCATCAAAGAGGTTGAGAGGTATTGTCATATTCAGGGTAGGACGAGCACGCATTTCTAGTTTCCGAGAATCTAAGCTCTCCTGCAGGAGTGCACGGTACTCGCGGTCAAACTCAGCTTCTTCAGCAGGGTCTGTTTCTGGCACCTTCTTTTGCATAACTTTCACCTTCTCTTCTTCCTCTGAACCTGCAGTATCAGCTCCACCTTCTAACTCCTCTCCTTCTAGCTCATCATCACCTGCAATGTGCACAAGTGCTACTAATGAGTTCAGGTCAAAATGTAAGCAAATATAACTATTTCGTAAATGTAGACATCAATCTAAGTTGACAAGTGGAGAGAGTTTTACATATTCACTCTTCATAGATAACATCAAACCAACCATGTTATAATGCAAGATACTTGGATAGAATGTGCAGGTCATTGCTTTAATGACCTTCATACAAACTCTGAGGCAACTTCAGATGTATATCAATTAAGTCACAACATTTACCAGGCCATGGACCATCTCTCCACTTGAATTCAGAAGAGAGGATCTTTACAGGAGGGGACAATGCCAACTGGATTAGGTGTTTTCAACACAGTTTCCACACCAATGCTGATATAAGTTGCACTCTGATGGGTCAGTTTAAACAAACCTATACAAAGAGAATCAATCTTCTTGCACCTAATACCTTCATCATCGTGATCTGGATACTTGTCTTCTTCAAGGTCCTCCTCCTCCTCTTGACCATCACCCTCCATACTTCCACTCTCTGTCTCTGTTTCTGTATCTCCATCATCCACCAACCCTGCTCCATCAGCCTCTGAAGGTCTTGCTTCATGTGATACAGCTCCATTGTTCTGCATCTCTCTGCCAGTCACAGACCCTGCACTTGTGACCTGGACCTCACCATCCACTAGTGCTGTTCCATTTGAATGAAGCGAATTCTTTTCTTTCTCAGAGGCAGCTAGATTGCAATCCGCTTCCTCTAACTCAAGTATTGCTTGATTTACTTCCTCATATGTAGCATATCTTACCATTTTTGGTCGCAGATCCGCAAACAAATCCTGTGAGCCACAAACAAACCATTGCAACTTTATAATGGCCTTATGAAATCAGATCACAATGAGTACAATAAAAGTGATAGGCCTCACTATTTCAAGTCAAAGAAACTCAAAATTTATCTAAAGCTAATACACTGTTACACTACCTGAAGGTCAAACTCAACATCCAAAGGAATTACTCCTTTGCTAAGAACATATCTCTGAAAGTAGAGCAAGAAGCGGTCAAGCCGCCTCTTGGATGAGCCTCGGTCAAAGAACTGTCCACAAGTCTCAAGAAGAGTGATGATCATGCGGAGACGAAAGCAGTCCTCTGGTGGGTCCAATGTATCTTGCTGTTTGCCAACAATAATGACTTATGAGTACAGACAACCACTTGATAATGAAATTAAACCACTGACAGCAAAGATGAAGAAGAATGGGAATAGGAGAATAAAGCAAGAAGAATGGATGCCACAGTAACAATAAAACTTGCATCATATCTGGAGTACAGTTATATCAATAATGTTTACAGCATCCAGATGTGGTCATTTAGAAGAGCTACAACATAAGCTGACTGAAGCAGCCCAACAGGATGGATGATCATCCCATAAATTAGCACACCATCACATCTTTCAGAATTTAGTGAAGGTCTCACCTCAGCAGTTCCATAACCAAAGAAAATGATTAGATAAAGGGTGTCAAAAATGACAGGGGAGTCAATGAGCCGGTAACTGTAAAGCTCTCCAAGAAACCGCATGTATGCAATGCGACGTTGCTGCATCCCATAGTCATTCATCTCAAGCCCTACTCGTATTTCTTCCAGCACCTGGAAGACAGCAACAATTTGGATGCTTAATTTAGCTGAAATCAGTTAAAGCAAAACATACATGAAGCAGACCTTCATGCAAACTGGCAAAAGTCCACATCCACTTTGTCCAGCAAAGGCTATGATCAATTAACATACCATGATGTCAACTAATCTCCTCATAAACCCTAACAAAGTTATCATCATGTCTTGAGTATAGACATATAAGCAACAGAGATCTATAAAACTGAAAATTTCTCTTGGTCTACACCACTAATCAGACACTGGGGATGGTTACTGCTTCTGATTTCAATGTGACATCTGACTCTTCACCAAAAAAATTAGAAGTGCATGTTATCACCTCATCAACCACAGCAACTGCAAACCCATCATGGTAGCGGCTTAAACCAGCAGTTAAGGATGCCATCAGATGAACTTGGCTGTATTTTCCTTTATAGACTTTCATGAAACAGTTCAACAAGTAAGGCTCACACTCGCTCCATGGAAGCTTCCTCAGCTGCCGCAAGATACGCTCAATGGATGTCTTGTCAAGATCTGTAAATAGCAGCTTTCGGATATACTGCACACCAAATTGTCACTGTCAGGATATTGTGAGGACAAGAACAAATTGAAGGACAGAATATAAAAGGAGAAGTAGATGGACATATTAGCATTTATTCACCTGATGTAGCGGTGGGCGAACCTTGGATACTCGAGCAGACCTCTCAGGAGGCTTGCATTGATAGTAAGCATTCTCTACAAGAGTACTATGTCGTGCATCCAAATTCTTGACATTCTTGAGACGCATTATGATCTCAAGCATATTCCCCATGCGCAAGGATGTCTCTGGGAGGCGATACAGAAAACGCCCACATGTTTCCAACAAGTTGCAGGCGACATCGATATTGTGGTGTGTAAAATCATCTAAACAGGACTGAAATGAAAAATGCATCCTCTATCAGTTGGGTCAAGGATATATCTGAAGGCTCAGATTGGAAGACAATCCATGGAAGCTACAACTAGCTGATTCAATAGCCGGCCATCACAAAACTATCAACTTGCTAAAAAATTCAATCCAACCATATGCACTACTCAAGCCACTAATCCTGATCTCTTAGGGAGAATTGAATTTTAGAAGACATCAGTATAACAAAGTACTGAACTAAGCAGAGAAACCAAAGCATATGCAAACACAATTCAAAGGAAGATTTATGCTATGAGGATAACATCATTGTTATTACAATTCCTGAGGATGGCTGAGTCAGTGAATATAGTCACACACCTTCAAGCAGCTGAATATAAGGCCTGGTGATGCAACTCTGAATTTGGCAAGTTCACCCAAGAAGCGGATGTTCCTGATTTTGGTTTCAATATTCATTTGATCCTGCACCATGAACATCTCCATGTAAGCACCTGAAAACTACTTCAGAGACAACCTTGTTTCTGGAGTGGTGACTAAGAACCTCAGACAAGACATCGAATTTGACTTGGCATGGTGCTCTTTGCCTCAGTCACTGAGAATGATAAATAAAACAATACATCTATGAGATTGCAAAAAGAAAAATTCTACAATAACACTTTGAAGGTAACTGTCATGTCAGTATCAGTCAAACAAGAGCAACAGTGAACACAACAAGAATGGCATGTGGAATGAAACAAAGAGTCAAGAATCTATGATACACTCACCTTCTTGGTCATCAGAAAGTTGAATTCCTCCTCCAGCAACTGAAGGATCATTGGGGAAATGTCCTTCATACATGTGGACAGAGTGGCAATCATGCGAGAGTAATATGGTATAAGCTCAAGAGATGTGCGTGGCACATTGAAAAGAGTCCGTATCAGCTTCTTCCGACTGCTCTTTGAGTTCAAATAGCAGAAGTCTACCTGTCCAAAGGCACCCACAGAGAAACTGAGAAATGAGAAGTTCATACCCTTTAAGAAAATCTAGACAAAAAAACCTTACATGCCTAAAATAGTGAACTAGCATGCTCGAAGAATCCTAATGCAGGTATGCACAATGGAAACACCACCTCAACAGTGATATTATCCACTGGCCAATCCCATGGAAAGACATAGCTGAGGAACAACATAAGAATAAGAATAGCAACCAGGGAATACGTATACACAGAGGCTGTCCATCATGCAAGGCAGCAAACAACACAGGATAATATCTACTTAGCACTGCAAGCTTATACTGCATGCTAAAGAACTTCAAGGAGCAGAGTACACACTGGTGAATGCAAGGAAGTTTACTAACCAAGTCCACTATTGAATAATTCTGACAGTAGCAGGGAAGAACATAAATACAAAGTCCCACAAGACAGCCAGGAAACATAAGAGGAGTTCAAAAAGAGAGCCTAAATTGGGCATTGAAGTCACAATACCGTGAGTTGGTCAATGAGGTCCCGACTAACACATCCAGGAAGCCTTTGAAGTAGACTGTCAAGGCTTGCACCTTCAACACCTTTCACCTTTTCCTTCTCCATCTCCTTCTCCCCTTTCTTCTCACCCTCTTTCTCCTTTTCTTTTCCCTTGTCCTCCACTTCTCGACTCTTATCTTTGTCATCTTTCTCTTTCTCCCTAGGCCTTTCTGAGGCTAAAGTGGCTACCTTATCATCAGAAGCTGCAGATTGCTCCAGGATCTGACCTTCCAATTCAGGCATAACCTCCAAGGTTTCTGTTGCTATGCTCACAATCTGCTCAGGCTCCTGTCAAGGAAGGACATTTATGTCAAATTGGCAGGCCAGTAATATATAATGTACACATATTTTAGAAGTAATCAAGCACAAGTAACAATTTCAACCAGCCAGGTCAGCAGGCAAAAGACATAACAGCTAACAGTCATATCAGGCAATATAACTGCTTCATCAGGCCCCTGAACTAGTTCTTGTGCACTATTTGACTATTGTTCATTAACAACTCAGCATGGGAAACCCCTTCTGTGCAGCCTGATGTTTCACTTTCCACTTTCCACCATGCTTCATTCATGTAGCTGCTTCAACATACATGCATCATTGGAATACTCAAACACCAACAGGATCAACTTGACTGTGAAATCTTTGGCAACTTACAACTGGCTCAGCACTTTTCTGTGAGGCTTCTGCACCCTTTGGTTCAGCTTCTCCAAGTAATACTGCTGGCACAAAAGCTCTGATACCAACAAAATCCATGGATACAGAGCAAGTTTGTAAAGTTCACTTCTAAGGAAAGAGAGTGGAATGAGAGTTTTCTCCTAAAATTCTGTTTTAAGTCCCTCCTAACAAATCAAACTTCCACTAAGGCTAGAATGCTTTTGCATAGACTATTGCAAACAATGCTGAAATTACAGAAAACACAAATTTTTAAATCAGAACAATCACTCAAAATGGAGTGCTGGAGAAATGAATACCGTAGATCTGGCAAGCTTTCATAAAAAGATCGAGTGTCTTCATCATCCCAGATGGGCTCTGGAGCAGCAGGCTCCTTTCCAGCCAACTGGGAGACCCCATCATCTCCAGAGGTGACACGGGTAGTATGACCATCTTCTGGCATGACTGGAGGTTGTGTATCCATCGCTTCTGCCAATCTGCTTGCAGCACAACCAGACAAATTCATAAAAATTTCTAGTAGGGGCTTCAGTGATTATTACATCAGGTTTGTTACATACATCCCACAGTTCATACAAATTTACTAACATCTGGGCATGTCTTATGACATAGCATACAACCATCAGGACCAACAGCTCAATCTCCCACTGACTTCATCAGCAAGTTAAATGCACCAGACCCCTGCAGAAAAACAACTCACACAAAGCATCTATTTCTTGGTCCAGCAAATGAGATCAACAAGGCAGTTACTGTGTGAAGATCAGAACCCTTTCAAATGCTTGCATAGGAATGTTTCATTGCTGAGCTTACGCAGAGATGTTTCGGAAGAGATGCTCATAGGACTTCCGGAGTTTCTCGTAGGCAGTTGCATTTTCCTCACTAAGTTCTCCTTTTGCATTCAACATTCGTGCATTCTCTTGTTCCAGCTGTCGTAATGCCTATCACCATCTCAAGAAAGCACAAACTTATCTGGTAAATATGTATACCTATGTATATGAGTACCCAAGAACACTGCCTACTTACAGATGAGACAACGTGAAAAGAAATTGCAAGAGCACCTGATACCAAGCTAAATATACATAACAGAGACCTGTTAGAGGAAGAGGGACAGTTCAAATTAAATTATAAAATTGAACAAATCGATGTGGTGTGAATGATAGTGACATTCCCTCCATACTCATTAACCATCAACAGCAACAAGTATAGCAGTGACAAACTACCATAGCATCCCCATTGACTTTGCCATTTGCTGGCAGTGGAAAACTATTAGATAAATCCTGATAAATGTTATCCAAAGCAAGAGCAGCAAGGCAACCATAGAGAAGCTGAAACTGATATGTGAGTGAAGCAAGTTCTTGAAAATACATAAAACAGAACATTGTAGTGGAATAAGATGCTAAACTCTGAAAACACTTCAAATTCTACCCTGAGTAGTGCCAACAGATTATTAGTTACAACCTGCCCACAACCCTTGTTCAGTACTTCACACATCAACTGGCTACACCAAGTAAAACAGGCTCAACATTGAAGTAGAAATTTAGTCCTACCACATGCTCTGACTGAAGAAGTTCCACCACTGCATCTAGAAATGATTGAAACATTTTGCGAAGAAGTTTCTTTTGATCTGCTGTCATGCTAAGCTCCTTGTACAACTGCACACATAGACAACACACTGTTAGTGGAAATGTAAGAGACGCTATCTCTGGCAATTGAGAAGCACCTTGGGATTCAGAAAAGATGCAAGGTGTACTAGCCCTAGGGAACAGAAATATGAAAAACATTGTGACCAGAAGATTGAATCTTTGATATTGGTGCAGGAATACCTCTTCTTGCCCATCTTGTCCACTAAGTGGGAGGCTGAGAAGACCTCGACCTTGCCTTGCAAAACTAACCAGCAGAGAAAGGTTGGTCTGCGTTGTTTCCCGATCCCGCAAATGGTCAGTGTTGGTTAGGTCCTTTACAATATTAACAAACAAATTTCCTTCCTCAAAAACTCCACAGAAATAGAGTTCCATCAAAAGCCTCAGTGTGCTGCGCTTTCTCATTGCCCGTGAGCTTCGATCACTTTCAATTTCATCTCCCTTTCCAGGGAAAAACATCTTCTGCAGCCCTGTCAGGAGGGTTGGTGCAAAGTCTTTGTATCTCTGATGCAGCAAGGAGCACACCTGCTTACACATTCATTTCAGGACATGACATATGAGTTTCAAGAACATCATAGGAATTATTGATTTCACTTTTACCCTGCTCAAGAAAGGGCATTGATTCTGCTGAAAACAGGAAAGTTTTGAGTGTTGGCCATCATTTGCCATTCCTGACAATTGCAAAAGCAAATAAACCCCTGGATTTTAGCCTGTACACCTGGTGAAGGCACACTGGTCCAGATAATACCAGGATTAGATGTATGGATGAAGTCTGCATCTTGTTTGCTATCAGTCACATAGACACAGAATGAAGCATGATAATACTACACAATTTCTCGGCATAAAAGGTGATCCAAGAAGCTCAGCAAAGGATAGGAAAGACAAATCAACACTTCAGATGTGAGCCTTATACACTACCAAACATACATGCCACATTCTATCGCAGAAAAGAGGTACCTGGACTGCTGCATTTATATCTGAGCTTTTCAACTTGGCATCCAAAATTGCAGCAACAGCCTCACTCACAAACTTGCTCAGATTGACAACCCTTAGTTCCTCCAGTAAGCTTTCTTTCTGCTCCTCATTGATCTGCTTCAATTTCTTTATCACTGCTGTATTCCGTTTGATGCTCGAGTCCAGGGTTTTGAAAAAGCTGGCATCTGCTGAAAATGTTCAAATCAATCCCTAGAGACAGCAGGTCACAGACCTTCATCTACACATGACTGAACCCCAAAAGCTTGAAATTTCATGGCAGTGTATAGTATAACTATATCAACACTAGTATCACTTTTCCCTTAAGAAGAAGACGAAGAAGAAGAAACCTTTTACACCCACATTAGTACCTGAAGGCTCAATGATCCACACAACATAGTCATTCTATCAAAACAGTACTTCCACATACTTCTGACTCTAGAATTGACAAGACAATTTCTCCATGCTGATCTCTTTAAAGACAAGGACCCAGGCCTGGTGAACTTCAAGAAGCTTGAAATGCACATGTATATGTAGGTGAAGAAATTTCGTAACCTAATTTAGGTGCCAGCAGATGCTGGAATTTTATTGCCAAACTTCAAGAACCCACAAGAGCTGAACATAGAATTGCATGTGCATCCACATGCTCTGGCATGTGAGTTTGCAAAGAGAAGCAAGAGAGATCAGGTAGGAAGAAACAAGGACTTACCTGGTCTTTCTGGTGCCAAATTAGCTTGACGCAACGCACGTTTGGCCTCGGCAGACTTCCTCATCTCCTCTACACGAGCAAGAGCCTCCTGTCAAACACAACAGCACATTAGAAAACCGTTGAGGCAAAAATCGATAAGATTACAAACTGATCACATCATCAAACCGCGTCCAATCTAGAACAGCATGAACCCTAACAGACGATGCCAGCCAACAGAAATCCAAATTAGCATGAAATCTACTACTGACAAAGGATAGCAGATGGACTTCTCTTCAACAACAGATGGACTTATTTGTAACCAAACCTCGTCTTCGTCTTTGCTTCGATGGCCAGTCTCGCCAGCACGATCATCGTCATCATGCGTCGTCACTTCAACAACCTGCATCGTTTCTCCTTTCTCCCCCTCTTGTTGCGTAGACTCCATACCTTTCTCCTCTTTCCTTCCCATCTGTGTATGTATTCCCTCTACCTACAAACCCCCACCCCCCCAAAAAAAACTCCTAGTAAACACACAAAAAACCAACACACCTTAACCTCCTCCTCTTCAAGGATTAAAGACGCCACCGAAAAAATGTCCTTTCCTCCTTCGTCCTCACTTCACAATACTCTATTCCAATTCGTTCACAGCCGACCAGCCATCTATCTATCCCGGAGCCAAAGCCGTTCCGCACCGCATCTTCTTCCCCTCGCAGAATTCCAAACCGATCGGTCTATACAGGAGAAAAAGAAACAAAAGAGGGGGGGAATCGCTATCAAGTGCACCTCACTTCTTCTTTCTTCCCGTCGAGTTGCCCACGACCTTCGGCAGTGTCTACCCTAATTTGTTCGCCCTGGGCGTTACGCAGGCGCGAAGTTAGACGGACGGGCCACGGCCGTCGACGTCCCCGTCACAAGAAAGAGACGTACACACACCACATGCTCGGAAAATGTTCGTATTTGGCTCATATGGCGTTCGCCAAAATGTACCTCTGTTGTAGATAATCTCTGAACACCAAAATATACCTAATTCGTAGATACAACCTGAACACCCAAATGTACCTAATTTGTAGATAAACCCTTAAAACCAAAATGTACGTAATACGTACATAAACTCTGAACGCCAAAATGTACGTGATTTGTAGATAAACCCTGAAAACACCAATAGATTTAACTAATAGATGATTTAACTAAATCACCAATGACTAGCTTGTGACTAGTTTGAAATTAAATTGATTCACATTTATATATGGGTTGCATTTATCATCCAAGAGTAACCATCTAAAATCCCATTAATCGCAAGCAAAATGGTGCTTACATGTAATCATCATATATTTATATACATCAACTATAATAATTATTTGATTTCTGGTTAAACATAGTATTCATAATTCTAATTTTAAATATTTTTGAAATAAAATATTTCCATTCTAATTAATTTCATTTCATTTTTATAATTGTAAAAATTACATTCTAGTATATTAGAATATCTAATTATGTACTTAAAATATATAATTATCATTACGTCATCATAAAAATTTTAAATAATTTTATTCCAAATTTAAGATAATTATATTTTTTTTACTTATTATTTATTACTACTATGTAAAATGAATAAATAATATTACAACACTTCTATTAAAGCAAAACCTAAAATGGCATAACCAAATAATTGCTTAGCTAACAATAGATTTCATGCAACAGAATGAAGTTGGATATTTTTGTGTTACCCTTCAAAGCAATCTAAAGGTACCCATAATATATATATATATATATATATATATATATATATATATATATATATATATATATAAATATATATATTTATTTATATTAAATTAATACTCTTTTTATATATTTTTTTTTTTTTTATATAAA
>Ga0116231_10006915_pt1 | contig 21225 bp, 19 predicted proteins | sample S1TSphgellanicum_2_FD_89695 | JGI IMG/M metagenome (GOLD analysis project Ga0116231, IMG submission 89695) | Host-associated microbial communities from peat moss isolated from Minnesota, USA - S1T2_Fd - Sphagnum magellanicum MG | ecosystem: Host-associated > Plants > Peat moss > Unclassified...
TCCCCACCGGCAAAGGCGTTCGCGAGCCCCAGAACAGGCGCGTGGAAATCATCCTGAAGTAATGCGCCGCCGCCTTGGCCGGATGAAAAAACCCCTCGCCCACGAAGGAGCGTCGTAGGGTGGACGTCAGTCCACCGACGCAGCGCCTTTTCCCTCTCCGCGCGTTTATTTTAACGCATATGGGACCACGCCCACGCCACAAGTGGTCATCCTTAGGGTGGGCTGCTGTGCAGCCCACCGCGCGCGCCTGCCGAAACCTGCGGATCAACCGACACAAGGCTCTTGCGTGCTTCCAAGACCGCGGACATTGCGCTACCGTTGCAAAATCAAAACAACTTAGTCCGCATCACAGGAGATCGCATTTGGCATGATCCGATACGAAGCGCCTTCCATGCCGCAACCTATATCATAGGTCATACGGTTGTAGCCCTCAAGCGTGCTTCGACTTGCCCCGCCGATGGCCCTTCGGCTCCGCCGGCGCTGGCGCGGCGCACATCTCGAACGTCACCGGCTGCGCGATCGTCTTGCTGTTGGCAAAATCGTGCAATTCAGATGAGTCATGCAGGCTCATCACTTCGCTGAACATCGTCGCCAGGTTGTCGCAGAAGGCGGTGCCTGCCTTCAGCCCGTCCTGCTCCTGGATATTGGCCAGGTTGCTGATGTAGTCGTCATAGGCCTTCTCCGCGCTGCGGCCGTAGGAGCGCTTGAAGTAGGCATTAAGATCATGTTCCTCGGCGGCCACAGCCGGCTTGTACCGGGTCATGAACTCGTTGTACCGGTCCTGCTGCTTGCAGGCGAGCGCGGTCACCATCAGCTCGCTTTTCAGCCCTTCGATATCGAAGGCCGCGCGATCGGAGGGGAATTCGCAGGCCGGCGCCGCAACCGCGGTGACCCGGCCGTGGCTGCTGTGTTTGGCGGTGGTGGCGCTCGACATCATCGGGGCCACGAAGAGGCCGGCGGCAAGCAACGCTGACGACATGACGCGCATATTTTATAACTCCGGTCCTGGCACAGTGAGTGCCTTGGTAAATCGACCCACCGTAGTCCATGCAACTGAATTTTGCATGTATGCCGCGCCGGCAGGGCCCGAACCACAGCCCGTTTCGGCGCCGGCACTGGTCGGCGGCGCGCAGCCACGCTATGCGCTCTCTCCCGCCGGGCCCAAAAAGTCCGGCCACCAAGGGCGGCACGCCCGGAACCCGGAGTATGCTCGTGCAGGCACGCAAGTTGGTTCCCCTTTTCGCCGCCCTCGGGTTGGGCGGTTTTCTCACGGGTTGCGCCAAACCGCCGGCGCCGATTGTCGAGGCGCCGCCGGCATTGCCGCCCCATCTTGGGCCACCACCGGCCGCGACGTGCCTGGTGGCCCCCTTCCATGTCGCCGATGGTGGCTCCGCCGACGTAACCATGACCATCAGCAATGATGGCGGCTATTGCGCCGCTTCACTCACCGCCGCCAGCGGCAAGCCCTTTGACGCCCCGCTGGTGCCGCAGAAGCCGGCCCATGGTGATGATTCAATTGTGGAATACAATGGCAAGACCAGCGTTGAGTACACCGCCAACCAGGGCTATGTTGGGCATGACGGGTTTACGGTAAAACTCATCCTGAAAGGCCAGCCCGGCTACACCACATTGAATGTGTCGGTCGATGTTCAGCCGGTGGCGCCGGCCGGGGCAAAGAGCTCATAAGTAAGGAAGACTCTTCTTTTCTGAAGAAAAGAAGCAAAAGACTTTTGGTCCTCCGCAATTTCCCATTGGGAGGCCATTCAACGGATCTGTTCGCCAGCGCAGGCATAAAAGTCTTTTGGTTCTTTTCTTCAGAAAAGAACATCTTGCTTGCTTTGTTTAGGGATTTTCGCGTCGTGCGTATCGTGGTCGCCATGTCGGGAGGGGTGGATAGCAGCGTTGCCGCGGGCCTCCTGCGGGAGGAAGGCCACGAGGTGATCGGTATCACCCTGCAGCTCTACGACCATGGTGCGGCCACTGGCCGCAAGGGTGCGTGCTGCGCCGGTCAGGACATTCATGACGCCCGCGGCGTGGCACAGCAGCTCGGCATCCCGCATTACGTGATCGACGCGGAAGCGCGCTTCCGAGCCGCGGTGATCGAGGATTTCGCCAATTCCTATGCCGCCGGCGAAACGCCGGTGCCTTGCGTGCGCTGCAACCAGGGGCCGAAATTCACCGATCTGCTGGGTATGGCGCGCGATCTGGGCGCCGCCGCGCTGGCCACCGGCCATTATGTGCGCCGTGTCGAAGGCAAGGCCGGGGCGGAGCTACACCGCGCGGCCGACCCGCAGCGCGACCAGAGCTGGTTCCTGTTCGCCACAACCCAGGCGCAGCTCGATTTCTGCCGCTTCCCCCTGGGCGGCATGCCGGACAAGGCCGCCACGCGCCAGGCCGCTATGCGCCTCGGCCTTGCGGTGGCCGAAAAGCCTGACAGCCAGGATCTCTGTTTCGTCCCGACTGGCAGCTACGCCGACCTGGTGGGAAAGCTACGGCCGGAGGCTGTGGTGCCGGGCGACATCGTGAATGAAGCGGGCCAAGTGCTCGGGCGGCACGAGGGGATTGGGCGCTTCACGGTCGGCCAGGGCAAGCGGCTCGGCCTGGCCGGCATGGTGGCGGGCGAGAAGCGTGTGGTGGTGGCGCTGCAGCCCGGCACACGCCGCGTGGTGATCGGTCCGCAGACCACGGGCACGGACCGGCTCACGCTGCGCGAGATGAACTGGCTGGTGCCGCCCCAAACGGAGGGCCTGCGTTGCACCGTCAAGCTTCGCGCGCGCGACGTGCCCCGCAAGGCTACGGTTTTTCAAACGGCGGAGGGTGCCGAGGTGCGGCTGGACTTGCCCGCTCTGCCTGCACCGGGGCAGGGGTGTGTCATGTATGATGGCGACCGCGTTCTTGGCGGCGGCTTCATCCGGCCGGTCAAGCGCTTGCCGTCGGATCAGGCGGCCTAGACCCGCTTGCACCCGCTTTCAGCGTGATGTGGATCCCCTGCGCACCACTGCGTTCGGCGAATACCGAGTTCGGCCGGGGTAGAGAAGCGGTGCCGCCGAACACGACGCGGTTGCGGCCGCCATTCTTGGCGCGATAGAGCGCTTGGTCGGCACGGCCGAGCCATTGGCCGATCGGCTCGCCTGGGGAAAAGCAGGCGATGCCGGCCGAGATGGTGACGCGCAGAATGGCCTCGGTGGTTTCCCCGCCCGACTCCGTGGTGACGGCGAAAGGCTGCGCGCCGACCGCCTCGCGCAGGTTTTCAGCGACGGAAAAAGCGCCGCGCCGGCCCGTATTTCCCAGGATGATGCCAAATTCCTCGCCGCCATGGCGGGCGACGATATCGCCGCCGCGCACCGTGCGCGTCAGGATGGCGGCGACGTGGCGCAGCACATCGTCGCCCACCGCATGGCCCCAGCTATCATTCACGAGTTTGAAGTGATCCACGTCGATCAGCACGAAGGCGAGGCCGGCGCCGGAATTCATCGCCTCGGCGGCGGCACAGCGCAGGGCCGCATCGAAGGCGCGCCGGTTGAGCAGCCCGGTGAGCGAATCGGTGGAAGCATCCCGCGTGGCGTCGTTCAGGTAGCTTTCCAGCAGCGCAATCCGCTCCTCCGACTGTGCCAGCCGGGCGAGCAGTGTTTGGGTGCAGGTCATCACCTCGCGGATCTGCTCTGCCACCTCTTCGATCTTGGCCAGTATATTGTCCGGGCCGGGTGCGCCGCGCAGCAACGCACGCGTCTCGGCAAGATGGTCGAGGCTGAGCTGGGCGGCCTGCTGCAGGCCGAGCGCGCCATGGCTGGGGCAAAAATGGCGTGTGTAAAGCCGGTTGAGAGCAGCCTGGTCGATGCCGACACCGTTGGAGATAACGATGTCGATAGCGCGTTTCAGAACGGCATTGGAGCCGCTGAGGTAGCATTGCCAGACGGCGTAATTGGCCGAGGTGAACCGTATGCCGTGGCGTCGCATGCTGGCGATCACAGCCTGGCTGGACAAACCTAGGCCATCCGATTTCGCAGCCTCGACGGCCTGCATCGGCGTCAGTTCCCTTGCATTGACAATGACTCCATTGCGGCATGGAGCCAGCCATTCATCGTGTCACGTTTTCCCTAACAAACCGTTGGCGCCGGGTCCTTCAGCGCGCGGCGCGCGGCAATAAGAAACTCCTTGTTGCCCTCCGGCCCGGTGATCGGGCTTTCAGCGAGGCCGATCACCCGCCAGCCGGGCAGGCCGCTCCACCACGCACGGATCGCTTCACACACCTCTTCATGCACCGCCGGATCGCGCACCACGCCCTTGGCGCCGACCTGGCCCGGACCCGCCTCGAATTGCGGCTTGATTAAAGCGACTGCCCAGGCGCCAGGCCCGCATAGGGCCAGCGGTGAGGGCAGCAGGGTGCGCAGGCCGATGAAACTGGCGTCGCACACCAGCGCACCCACTTGTTCGCCCACTACGCTTTGTTCGAGATACCTCGCATTGGTCTTTTCGTACACAGTCACCCGGGGATCGCCGCGCAGCTTCCACGCCAGTTGGCCGTGGCCGACATCCACCGCATGCACGCGCGCGGCCCCTTCATGCAGAAGCACGTCGGTAAAGCCGCCGGTGGAGGCGCCGATATCCAGACACACAAGACTGTGAGGCGAGAGCGAAAATACATTGAGCGCATGGGCCAGCTTCAGCCCGCCGCGCGACACCCAAGGGTGATCCTGCCCCTTCACCTCCAGCGCCGCATCGCCGGCCAAGGATTCGCCGGGCTTCTGCACGCGCCGCGTTCCGCAAAACACCTTTCCGGCCATGATCAGCGCCTGCGCGCGCGCGCGGCTTTCGGCGAGGCCCCGCTCGGTGAGCAACACATCCGCACGCTGTTTTCGCGTCATTCTTTGCAACGAACCCTTACAGAGCGGCGCTTGCAAGGCGCGTCACCGCTATGTGATAAGCGAATCATACCGGGCCGGCTGTGTCGTGAAAGCCGCAGAAACGCCATATTTCAGGGCCTTGTTCCGGTCTATGTTGTCGTCGCTACAACGCGGTGCGATATCAAGGCGTGGTTTGGGTGGCATCGCGTGTGGCGCCGCCCAATGTGCTGGGGGCGGTGCAGCATAGGCAAAGCACCAGGGTCTGTTTCGGCTAGGTATCTTATTGCCCTGAAGGACCGGCCGGAGCCGGTTCGTTTTGGGGAACTGCGGGAGAATGTGGATTGTCGGTTCCGTTGAAGCAGGCGCTGCGCGTTGGCGCCTATGTCCTCAAACAACATATCGCCGGCCGCAAGCGCTATCCGCTCGTGCTCATGCTCGAGCCGCTGTTCCGCTGTAACCTTGCCTGCGGCGGTTGCGGCAAAATCGACTACCCGGCCGCCATCCTCAACCAACGCCTTTCGGTGCAGGAATGTTTCGACGCCATCGATGAATGTGGCGCCCCCGTGGTCGCCATTGCCGGCGGCGAGCCCCTCCTGCACAAGGAAATGCCGGAAATCGTGCGCGGCATGCTCAAGCGCAAGAAATTTGTCTATCTCTGCACCAACGCTCTGCTGCTCGAGAAAAAACTCGATCAATACGAACCCAATCCGTATTTCTCGTGGGACGTCCATCTCGATGGCGACCGCGAAATGCATGACAAGGCGGTGGACCAGGACGGCACCTACGATCGCGCCGTCGCCGCCTTCAAGGCCGCCAAGGCCCGCGGCTTCCGCCTCTCCATCAACTGCACGCTGTTCGACGGCGCCGACCCCGCGCGAGTCGCCAAATTCTTCGATGATGCCATGGCGATCGGCATCGACGGCATCATGACCTCGCCCGGCTACGCCTATGAGCGCGCGCCGGACCAGGCACACTTCCTCACCCGGCAGAAAACCAAGCAATTGTTCCGCGACATCCTCAAGCGCGGCAAAGGCAAAGGCTGGAAATTCACCCAGTCGCCCTTGTTCATGAATTTCCTGGCAGGTAACGAAACTTACCATTGCACCCCCTGGGGAAAACCCACGCGTAACGTGTTCGGCTGGCAGCGCCCCTGCTACCTGCTCGGCGAAGGCTACGCGAAAACCTTCACCGAGCTCATGGAAACGACGGATTGGGACAAATACGGCACCGGGAATTATGAAAAATGCGCCGACTGCATGGTGCATTCCGGCTACGAAGCGACCGCCGTGGTGGACGCCGTAAAATCCCCCCTGAAGATCGCCAAGGTGTTTTTCAAGGGCCCTGATCTCGAAGGCCCGATGGCCCCCGAAATCTCGCTCGAAAACCAGCGCCCCGCCGAATACGTCTTTAGCAAGCACGTCGAAGACGCCATGAAACGCGTCGCCCACAAACCCCCGAGCGAACTCGCCGACGCGGCCGACTAGGCCGCGAGGTTGCGCGTTGGCCGAAGGAGGGCGGGGGGCTTTGCCCCCTCGACCCCCACCAGGGCGGCCAAACGTATACGTTTGGCCCCTGGACCTGCGATTTTTGAAGGCAAGGCAAAGGGGGGGCACTCGCGCATCGTGCCACTTGACGTGTGTGCCCCCCCTTCGCCTTGCCTTCGAAGAAATGGGGGTCTGGGGCCTTTAGGCCCCAGCGGGGTCCAGGGGCAGAGCCCCTGGCCTTCCTTCGGTCAACGCGTATCTCTCCGCCCATGACCGGATCGCTGCGGGTGGTCGTTGCCGCTTCGGTGGGCAACGTGCTCGAGTGGTATGATTTCGTTGTTTTCAGCTTTCTCGCGCCGCAGATCGCCGCGGCGTTTTTCCCCGACAAGTCGCTGCTGCTGACCTTTGCGACGTTTGGGGCATCGTTTCTCGCTCGGCCTATCGGGGCGGCGGTGATTGGCGGCTATGCCGATCGACGTGGCCGGCGGGCGGCGCTGACATTGTCGATCGTGTTGATGGGCCTGGGCACACTTCTGATGGTGGTGATGCCGCGTTATTCCACGATCGGGGCGGCGAGTGCTTTCGGCATTCTGCTCGCGCGTTTGATCCAGGGGTTTTCCGCCGGCGGCGAGTTCGGCGGCGCCACTGCGCTGATGATCGAGCATGCACCCAAGCGGGCGGGGTTTTTCGGCAGTTTCCAGAACACCACCCAGTCGATTGCCGCCATCATGGGCTCGGGGATTGCCTGGGCGGTGACTGCGGCCTTGCCGCATGCGGCAATCGACTCCTGGGGGTTCCGGCTGCCATTCGTGCTCGGCCTGCTGATTGCGCCGGCCGGCATTTATATCAGGCGCCATGTGCCGGAGACGTCGGAGATGGCGCCGGGTGCCGCCGAGAGTGAACCTGTGATCGCGGTGCTCACACGCTATCCTGGCCGCGTTATCCTGGGCGCCTGCACGATCGCGGTCGGTACCGCGAGCACCTACCTCAACATCTATTTGCCGACCTATGCGCAGGCGCATTTGCACATGGCGAGTGCGCGCAGCTACGGGATCACGTTCTTGGTCTCCTGCATTCCATTGTTCGTGACACCGTTTTCGGGCCATTTGTCCGACAAGGTGGGACGCATGAAGCCGATGCTGATCTGCACGTCGCTGCTGCTTATTCTGTCCTACCCAGCCTTCCTGCTGGTGGTTTCCGAGCCGACCTCTGCCGTTCTGGTGGGCGTGTTGCTGGTTCTGACCATTTTCCGCTCCGGCTACGCCGCACCGATGCCCACGCTTTTGGCCGAGATGTTTCCCGCACCGGTGCGGGGCGCCGGCATGTCGATTGCCTACACGATGGGTGTGGTGGTTTTCGGCGGTTTCGCGCAGTTCCTGATGGAGTGGCTGATCCGAATCACCGGGTCGGCAACGGTACCAGGCATCTATCTTGCCGTAACCGCCGCGATCACGCTTGCCGCTCTTTTGGCGATCCGGCGCGTGGTGCCGCTCGGGCTTTGATCCGTCGGGCGGACTGTCTCCGCCATTGGCATGCTTTGCTACACCATCATATTCAGCAGCGATGACGGCATTTCTCCCTGCAGGATGTCCGCATTGGCCTGGGTCGCCATTCCCGACGCCACCACGGCCTGGTTGGTGGCCTGGGTCGTCGACGTGGAAACGATCTGCCCCTGGGCGTTGATGGTGGTCGTGGTCATTGAGCCGTCGGCATTAAAGCTTGTGGTCGTGGTGTCGCCGGAGGCGCTGGTGCCGCCAGAGGCGCTTCCCCCTCCGAGGCTTGAACTCAGCGACGCCTTGCCGCCCGAAAGCGCAGAGGTGTGGCTGGGCGTGAGAGAGGTGGTGGAAATTGATGCGATACCGCTCATGGCAAACATCCTTGGCTGCTGCCCGCCCAGACTGCATTCGGCGTGCCACGCAAAAGCCAGGCGGAGTGCAGCGCGCGGTCGTTGGGGCGGCAGTTTCTGCCGGGACGGTACGTTCATGCGGGCAGATCCTGCCGCGTGCTCTTACGAGCTCGCCAGCACCCCGTCGGCCCATTCTTCCAGCGTTTTGGCTTCCGTGCGCAGGTTGCCGAGCTTGGTTTCCACCGAACCGAGGCTCTCCTGGTAGGTGCTTAGCGACAGGCTGAGGCCGGAGACGCCGATGCCGAGTTCCGTCATGGCAAAGCGCCAGTCGTCCAGCGCCCGCTTTTGATCGGCCAGGGCCGTTTGCAAATCGGCCAGCGCGCGGCGCAGGCGCTGCTGCTCGCCGGCTGCGTCGGTTCTGGCAGGGAACGGGATAATGACGGCGTCGCCCATGAAATACTCCTAAGACTCTCTTAATGGCGTCTCCAAAGCACAGTTTTTTCTAGAAATAAAGACATTTTTCATAAAAGAACATGGAGACCGATCGCTCGCACCACCAGAACGGCGATGAGCACGAGGACTGTGATGGCGCTCAGCACAGTGCGCAAAGCGAGGTAGTCGCCCGGCAGGAGATCAAGTTTCTCGGCGCGAAACTCCATCACCAGAGTGCCGATGAAGCCCGATATCAGCAGCAGCAGGCTGATCGCCGGATAGCCGATGATGCCGCATAGAATGGCGGACCAGCCGATCAGGGAGGGCAGCACGCCCAGCGCAAGGCGCGCCCGCACCAGCCGCACCGGTGTGCCGCCGGTGAGCGAATTGTGTTCGCCGAGCGTGAAACCCCAATGCACGCCGCCGAGGAAGGCCAGGATAACGGCGCCGTAGCCGACAAGGCCCTCGGCCGCTTCGAGTGCGCGGACCGGATCGGCGCCGACCGAACCGAGGCCGAGAGCCAGGAACGGAATGAGCCCGGCGAGCCCGAGCAGGATTGCCAGGGGGGGAAGGGAGCGAAACATTCTTTCGGTGTCCTTCCGGTGACTACGACAAGAAAACAATCAAGTAAGGAAGAATCTTCTTTTCTGAAGAAAAGAAGCAAAAGACTTTTATGTCCCGGTTGCGACCCGATTGGCAATGTGCATCGACCTTGCCGCGGGCGCAGGAATAAAAGTCTTTTGGTTCTTTTCTTCAGAAAAGAACAAATGTCTTAATCCCCATTCTCGCTTTGCAGGCTTACTGCTGGGAACGCGTAGCTGGGCATCAGGTTCGCCAATTTCGGCGCCGTCGCGGCGGCTGGCAGGGCCTCCCGTGCCGGGAACGCCGCCACCACCGACACCGTGACGGCGGCGAGGTAGGGCAGGGATTGCGTGAGCAACACCACGCACCAGAGTTTTGCTTCCCAGGTGGCCAGATGATGCACCCAGCCGACGGCGATCATGGCCGCCCAGGCCAGAACCAGCAACACCAGTTCCTCCCGCGCCATCACGATGCCCTGCACAAGCGCCGGCGCATCCTCCATCTTGGGCGTGCGCAGGAAGGGCGCGCTACGAATGAAAAGACCCTTCCAGACCGCCTTGCCAATGGTGTGGCTCAATGCAAGGCCGGCAATCGCTGCCCCCAGGCGATCCTGCCAGCCGCAGGGCACCTTCGCGCCGTAGAGCGCAAAAATCTGCGCCAGCTTGAAAAAGAACAGGCCGATCGAGGGGATCATGAACAGCACGATCGGGAACTCGAAGCGCATCGGCGCCACGATCAGGCCGATCGACCACAGCAGGCCCATCACCAGAAACGCGAGCCCGAGGGCATCGCCGACCCAGGGCAGCCAGCCGGTCACAAAATGCCAGCGCTGGCCGAGCGTAAGCTCGCGGTTGAACGGATTCAGCAGGGCGCCGGCATGGCCGCGCACGATCTGCATCGCACCATAGGCCCAACGGAAACGCTGTTTTCTGAACGCCGCAAAATCGTCCGGCATCACGCCCTTGCCAAAGCTGCGCGGCGAATAAACAGCCTCCCAGCCTTCGCGGAACAAGCGCAAGCCGAGCTCGGCATCCTCCGTGATGGTCCATTCGGCCCAATCGCCGCTTTGTTCCAGCGCGCTGCGCCGGATCAGGCTCATCGTGCCATGCTGGATGATGGCGTTGCGCTCGTTGCGGTTCACCATGCCGAGCTGGAAAAACCCGGCATATTCCCAGAACATCAGCCGCTTGAAAAAGCTGCCGTCATTGTCATGATAATCCTGCGGGGATTGCACGAAGCCCACGCGCGGGTTGCCGAATTGCGGCACCATGCAGCGCAGCCAATCGGATTCCACGATATAATCGCTGTCGAGCACGCCGATCACCTCGGCCCCGGGCGCGGTGTTGCGCAGCGCGAAATTCAGCGCGCCGGCCTTGAAGCCTTTCCATTTGCCGAGGTGGAAGAAGCGGAATTTTGCGCCGAGCCTTGCGCAGTGCTGCGCCACCGGCTCCCACAAGGCCGGGTCGGTCGTGTTGTTGTCGATGACCAGCACTTCGTAATCCGGATAGTCCAGCCGGGCGAGCGCATTGAGCGTGGCGCAGACCATGTGCGGTGGCTCGTTGCAGATCGGCAGGTGCAGGCTGACTTTCGGCAACAGGGCGCCCATTGGGGCCGGGCGGATATCCGGGTGGCGGCGCTTTATGCGGCCGAACACGGTTTCCGCCAGCTCGAAACTGTCGGCGAGCAGCAGGAAAATGAGCAGCGCCTGGCCGGCTGCCAGCGTTCCCCAGACGAATTCGGCGAAATGGGAGAGGTATTTGCCGGCCATGGAGAGCAGCACCAACGCGAACACGGCCCCGAAAGTCTGGGCGAGGCCGGCCACCAGGAGCTTTCCGGTAAACCGGATATCAGGGCGGCGCGACAGCAGCAGACCCGCAGCCGCAAAGGCGCCTGCGATGCTGAAAGCGGCCCAGATTGCCCAATTCGGATGTTCCTGCACCGGACCGCTCAGTGACCATTTGGCGTTGCGGTCGAGATCGAACATGCCCCAGTAGCCGGCGGCGCGGCCCTCGAAACTGGTCTTAAAAGGCTGGTCGAAAGCTTCCATGACGTAATAGTTGAGGTGCTTCTCGCGGGCGATATTAAAAAATTTGCGCAGGAACAGCGCCTGGTTCACCAGGCTCGCCTGCGCGCCGCCGATGGCGACACCGTTGGAAGGCCAGCCCACCTCGCCGATCACGATGTGCTTGCCGGGATAAGCGCGCTGAACCTGGTCCAGCCGGTCCATGCTGTAGCGCAGCGCGTCGTCGATCGGCAGCCCTTCCCAGTAGGGCAGGAGATGGATGGTGATGTAATCGACGGAGGCCGCGAGTTCGGGGTGTTTGAGCCAAACCCACCATTGTTCGGCGGTGGAAACCGGCACGTGAACGCTGGCCTTGGCCTCCTTGATATAGCCGATCAGGGTCTGTACCGGGATGTCGCCGCGAAAGGTGACTTCGTTGCCGACCAGCACACGCTCCACGTTCGGGTTGGCATTGGCCGTTTCTATCAGCCGCTTGACCTCCTGCTGGTCGGCCTGCTGGTTCTTGTCGATCCAGGCGCCAAGCGTGATCTGCAAGGGATACGCAGCGGCCAAGCGCGGGATGTCCGCCAAGCTGCCAGATAGCGAATAGGTGCGGATATGGCCGGTAATGGCACTCACCTTGGCCAGGTCGCCGCGGATTTCCGCGTCGCTCGGATAGATATTCGCCTCCGGCGTTTCGCCGCGGTGAAACGGCGTGAAAGCTAGGCCCGCAACGTCGCCCGTATAGGCAGGCATTTGCACTTTGGGGTTGGTGACATCCCACAGGCCGAAACTGGCAGCTGCGGCCAGTCCCAGGGCGAGAAGCGTGGCGGGGTTGAAGAAGCTCTTGCGGCCCTTCTTAATACGCAGGGCATCCGAGGCGAGTGCGTGGGTCGTCATGGTTGCTTTTTCCCAAAGCGCTGCATGGGAGCAGCGCATGATGGGTTAAAGCGTTGCAGTGCGGCGTTGGGTGGGCCTGATTATGGCGGAATCGGGGCATCTGCGCGGGATTGCGCAACGATTTTGAGGGCGCGGGCGACCTCGGCCACAATACTCTCCCAATCGCCGGGCCTTGGTTGCCGGTATATGCGCATGGTGGGATACCAGGGGCTGTCCGCTCGGCCGGCAATCCAGCGCCAGCATGCATCGAAGCGGGAGAGCAGCCAGACCGGTTTGCCCAGGGCACCCGCCAGATGGGCCGTCGAGGTATCTACCGCGATTACCAGATCGAGCGCCTCGATCAAGGCGGCCGTATCGTCGAAATCCGCGATCTCCGGCATGGGATCGAACAGGCCGGGAAGGGGGGGGCGGCCGCCAGGCTCGGGCGGCGGGTATTGCAGGCTGACGAAAGCGACGTCTGGCGCGCCCGCGAGCGGCGCCAGTTTATGGGCCGGCATGGAGCGCCGCTGGTCCATCGCCCGCATCTGCGCCATGCCCAGCCGCGGCGCGCCAGACCAGACAAGGCCCACGCGCAGCCTGTGTTTGCCGAAAACCTGGTCCAGCCGAGCGCGCCAGCTTGCGGCGGCATCCGGACAGGCCTGCAGGTAGGGCAAATTTGCCGGAACGGTTGCCTCGCTGGTGCCAAAGCAGCGCGGCAAGCTCAGCAACGGCGAGTATACGTCGTGGTCCGGAAGGGTGTCGTTTGTGGTGACGAAAGTGATGCCCGAAAAACTGCGTTGCAACAGCCGGCGCAATTCCGGCTGCACGCGCACTGTCACCCGCGCGCCCAGCGCCGCTACATGCGGCACATAACGAATGAACTGCAATGTGTCTCCGAAGCCGCCCTCCTCGTGCAGCATGATGCTGCGGCCGGTAAGGCTTTCGCCCAGTAGGGCGCCACGCCATTGGCGGCCCTCCAGCCGGTGCGGCGACATGGCGGGCGTGCGCCACCGCCAGTCGAACTCCGCGAAACCGCTGCGGTAATCACCGGCACTCAGCAAAGCCAGCGCGCGGTTGTTATGCACTTCCGCGTCGTCGGGTGCCAGTGCAACCGCCGCATCGTGGATCGGCAGCGACTCTTTTGGCCGGCCCTGCTCGGCAAGTGCCACGCCCAAATTGGTCCAGGCACTGGCATTGCCGGGATTGGCGCGCACTGCGTCGAGATAGGTGGCAATCGCTTCCTCGAAACGTTGCTGGCGGTGCAGGGCTGTGCCGAGATTCGCGAGCGCAGCCCAGTAGCCGGGAACATTGGCAAGTGCAGCCCGGCACGCGGCCTCCGCCGCTTCGTGGCATTGCGCCACGTTATACAGGGCGCCAAGGTTGCTGAGAACCTCCGCGTCGTACGGTGTTTCGGCCAGCAAACCACGGTAGGTGTTTTCCGCTTCAGCGAGCTGGCCCGCCGCGAGCGCCGCGGCCCCATGGACGAGCTGTGCAATGCGATCCATAGCCTTAACGTACTGCAAAATGTTTTAGCGGACGTTAAGGAAGAATCTTCTTTTCTGAAGAAAAGAAGCAAAAGACTTCTATTTTTCCGCCAGCACCCAATTGGCGGGTCATGGCCTCCAAAGTTGGTGCAGGCGAACAAGCAAAAGTTTTTTGGTTCTTTTTTTCAAAAAAGAACATTCTTAGCTTTTTGCTTTACGCAAAACCCCAACATCGACTCGCTTTTACGATTTGTCAAAAATTATCCCACAGAATGAGAAGTGCTTGGACAACCCGGGCGAGAGGAGCAAAGGACGTGTCTGCTGATCTTTCCATCGACCGGATTGCGCCTGCCGCGCCCCAGCCGGTGACGACGGACCCGTCGCCGTTGCCGGCGAGCACGAACCAGGCGGAGCCGGCAAAGTCACCTAGCCTGCCCAATCCGCTATTCACCGTCGACCCCAGCCTCAATCGGGTCGTTCTGGAATTTTTCAGTTCGACCGGTGTGCTGACGAATACGTTGCCGTCGCAAAGCCAGTTGGATGCCTATCGGCTCGCCGCGGAACGCTCGCAGAACGGCGCCGCAACCGGCGCCGCCGATGCATCGCAGGGTGGATGAAATCCACCAAATGGCCATGTTTGTATGGGCACGGATGATGGCCACAAGGAAATGATGGGTGGCACTTCGCTTACCCATCCTACGCGATTACGCCATTGGCGAAACCGATCTGTTCGGGGCAGCCGTGACCGGCGCGTGTGCGCTCTGGGCCATCAGCCCTTCCATGACGTTGCGATTAACTTCGATCAGCGGTTCGAGCGCAAGATCTTTCAGCAAGGCCAGTGTGCTGTAGCGCATCGCCCAAAGCCCCAGGCTGATCAGTTGCGCCTTGATGCCGTCAGGCAACTGGTTTTCCGCGAGCGACAAATCCTGTACCAGGGTTGACCAAAGCGTGTGGTTGCGGCCAAGGGCGCGCACTCGTGTGGGCCCGGGTTTACAGTCGGAAAGTTCGCGATTGATGAGCGTGAAAACGGCACGCTCGGTATCATGACCGGATATACGATCCGCCGCGGTCTTCTGGTATAGGGCCGCCGCGTTTCGGATGATCGCCTCCCAGGACAAAAAAGGACGCAGCGCGCGCCTAAGAAAATGCGGCCGGCGGAGCGCCCGCCGGCCGCATAATTTATCTTACAGGCCTTGGAACAGGGTCAGCAGCGATTGCGGCTGTTTGTTCGCGATGGAGAGGGACTGCGTGGCAAGCTGCTGCTTTGTCTGCAGTGAGGTAAGCTGCGCCGATTCCGCCGCCAAATCCGCGTCGGTCAACGCACCGACGCCGGCCGTGAGTGCCGAGCTGAGAGAGCTTGTAAAACTCTGCAACCCGGCAATCTGATCGGATGCCGCGCCGAGCGTGGCCGAGATCGTGTTGGCGGAGGTAATGGCGGTTTGCACCGTCGTCACCAGCGCCGTGGTCAGTTGCGTGTTGGTTGAGGCGGCGACTGTTACACCGGAGGTCGAACTGCCGGCTGTACTGACAAAGGCCCCGACCACCGGAGCACTGGCACTGCCGGATGTGCTGCCGACTACGCCGAAATCGGCGGACTCGATGGACTTGCCGCTCGTTGGGTCAGATCCGGTGATGGTGAGGCTGCCATCGGTGTTCTGTGCCACCGTGAAGCCGGTGTTACGGATTGAATTCACCAGATCGCCGACGATCTGGTTGGTCGATTCCGTTGCCGTATCGATATTGACCTGAATGATGTGGGTTGTGCTGCTCGCCGGAGTCAGCAGCGCAGCCGTCGAGGCCTGCGAATCGACAAACTCGAAGGAATAGGTTTCCGCAGAGCCGCCGGTGCCGGTTGTTATCTGGAAAGCCGCGTTCTGCCCGGCCTGCGGACCGTCCCCGCTCGTCGCGATATCGGCGCTGCCATTCGTGGTGACAGAGGAGGAAAAACTGTTCAGCGCCAGAGCATTGGAGAAGGTGACCTGCTGACCGGTGGTGGTGACGTTCAAGCCGGATATTCCCAGTGCCGAGGCGAGCGACGTCGTGGGGTTCTGGCCGGCGATCGCGGTACCCTGGTTATCCACGGTATAGACGGAGCCATCGAGCCCCTGCACCACGTTCAGGCTGGAGGAAATGCCGGTCTGTGTAGCCGGGTCCAGCAGGTTCACGCCGTTAAACGTGGCCTGGGAGGCATATTCGTTGATCGCCGTGATGTCCGCGGTGACAGCGGCCTGCAGCGTGGTGGTGTTGATGCCGGTCTGCCCCGACGAGGTAACGGTTTGCTGCAGACTGGCCAAAACCGAGTTGATGCTGGCAATGCCGTTGCTGGCGGTAGTGACAATCTGCGCACCGAAATTCAGCGAGTTGGACACTGCCGAAAGCCCGGCAATGTTGGCGTTGATCGTGTTGGCAATCGAGTAGATCGCCGGATTATCGGCGGCAGTGCTGACGGATTGGCCCGTCGAGACCTCGTTCTGCGCCGTGGTGAGAGCCTGCTGCGTCTGGTCAAGCGATTGCAGAGCAGCCAAGGCGCCGATGTTGGTGTTGATGGAGAATAATGACATGGGGGTTTTTCCCGATGAGGTTTTCGACAGGCGCAATCGTGACGGAGAATGCTTAATCGAACGTTTAGCAGATGCCGACAGACTGCTTTCTCGTGATCGAAAATCCGCGGAAAGGTTCTTTACATGAGCGGCAGCATCGGCTTTGAGCCCATCCAGCTCTACCAGCAGTATTCAGCCAAGGAGAGCACCTATGCCAACGCCACGCTCAAGGCCAATGCGCAGGATACGTCGCTGGTCAGCTACTTCAACGCCCATGCCGCCAGCATTACAACGCCGGCCCAGCTCTTGGGCAATTACAAGATCCTTACCGTCGTGCTCACCGCCTTCAACCTGCAAAGCAGTATCAATGACACCGCCCTGCTGAAACAGCTCATGACGCAGAATCCGGCCGCCAGCTCGTCGCTCGCGCAAAAACTGGGGAACGCGCAATACCTGCTGTTCGCGCAGGCGCTATCGAACTGGTCGACACCGCCTTTCGCCAGCGCCAGCGACCGGGCGCAACTCATCAGTTCCTACACTACCAACATTTTTGAGCAGACGGCCGATACCCAGGCGCCTGGCCTCGCCAACGCGCTCTATTTCACCCGGGAAGCGCCGAACATCAAAAGCATCACCGCGCTGCAATCCGATGCCAGCCTGCTGAAAGTGGCGGTCGCTGCCACAGGCATATCATATGATGATTACGCCCAGCTCAGCTTCACCCAGCAGACCAAATTGCTTACCAGCAAGATCAAGGTCTCCCAGTTGCAAACACCGTCTTATGTCAAGCAACTCGCTGAGCAGTATCTGGTTCAGCAGGGCAGCAGCGGCAGCAGCACGCCGGCGCCGGGCTCGGTCGCTTCGCTCTATTCGGATGATTCGACCGATGACGGTGATAGCGTGCTGAACATTCTCGATCCCTCCGCCAACCTGGGTTCGGGAGGATCCAGCGATTCAAGCTCGGGCAACGTGCTTTCGCTGTTCGCCTAGCGGCAGATTCGCTGCCAGGGAATCGGGCTTTACGGATTCGGCGCGCAGAGACTCCGGCTTGCGGCCAAGCACCGCATCCTCATGGCGCACCACGCGGCGCGCCAGGCGCAGCGCGTGATAGCATTTATCCGCCCTGGCACAGGCCAAAGCGGAATCCAGCAAGGCCACGGCCGAGGCCGATGTGGTGGCCGCCTTGAAATCCTCGATCAGCGCGGCGGCATCGGCCAGGCCCTCCCGCCGCTCCTGCTCGTCGCCAATATAAGCTGTCTGCAAGGCGAAATAGATGCGCCGTGCCGGTGTATCCGCCTCGTTGGGCGCCATGATCTGCCGGCCGAACAGAAAACGCGCATGCGCGGTGAGTTCGATGCGGGTGCGCGTGCGAAAGCGAATGGCCGCTCCATTCAGTACCATCATGTCGCCCTGGCGCAATTCGAGCACGAGATTGGACATGGACCTTGCAAACTCCTTGTTGGAGAGGGGGCTGAGGAAAAGCCCATATGGCATTTTGGCCAGCGCATAGATGTTGTCATGAATTCATTGCTGAAAAGTAAATACAACCCAGCTGACCGCCTGTTCGGATGCCAGTTTTCAATCCGTTAGGCGGCGGCTTTTGGTACACGGCGCGGGTTCGTGTATGCCCCAACCATGGCGATCGGGATGGCAGGCGCGCTGGCGCGCCGGTTGAAACGGCGGGGCATCCATTATGGCTGGGTCGTTGCCGCGGCAACGTTCCTGACGATGCTGGCCACCGCGGGGGCAATGGGCTCGGCCGGGGTGATGATCGTGCCGCTGCAGCAGGAGTTTGGCTGGTCGAACGCCGAGATCTCCACCGCGCTGGCAATACGGCTCGTGTTATTCGGGCTGATGGGGCCGTTCGCGGCGGCGCTGATGAACCGGTTTGGCCTGCGGGCTGTGATCTTGGTTGCGCTTGGGCTGATGTCGGCCGGGCTGCTCGGATCCTTCGCGATGACGCAGGTGTGGCAGCTGGTGCTTCTCTGGGGCGTGGCAGTCGGCCTGGGCACCGGTATGACGGCGCTGGTGCTGGGCGCGACCGTGGCCACGCGCTGGTTCAGCACGCGGCGCGGCCTGGTGGTGGGGCTGATGACGGCGAGCAACGCGACCGGCCAACTCGTGTTTCTGCCGCTGCTGGTGCGGCTGACCCATGCGGCCGGCTGGCGGGTGGCGATCGGTGTGGTGGTGGGGATGCTGGCGGCGGCCTGCATGATGGTTGCCCTGCTGATGCGGGATTACCCTGCGGATGTGGGGCTGCCGGCCTATGGCGAGACGATGCTGCGGGCACGGGTGCAGCAGGTTCCGGGCTTGCGTGTGCTGGTGCGGGCGCCGCTGGGGGCCTTGCAGCAGGCGGCGAATGACCCGGTTTTCCGGGTGCTGTTCCTCACGTTTTTCATTTGCGGGCTCAGCACGAATGGATTGATCCAGACGCATTGGATCACGCTCTGCGGCGATTTTGGCGTGGCACCGGCGGCCGCGGCGGGCATGCTGGCGGTGATCGGGTGTTTCGATTTCGTGGGCACGATCGGCAGCGGCTGGCTCTCGGACCGGCTCGATAATCGTTGGCTGCTGGGCGCCTTCTATGGGCTGCGGGGTATCTCGTTGATCTACCTGCCCTTCTCGCATTTCAACGTGTATGCGCTATCGCTCTTTGCCATTGTTTATGGGCTCGACTGGGTTTCCACTGTGCCGCCCACGGTGAAGCTGGCTGCAGAGCGGTTTGGCGCGGAGCGGGCGAATCTGACGTTCGGTTGGATTTTTGCTGGCCATCAGCTTGGGGCAGCCACGGCGGCGTTTGGCGCAGGCACGGTCAGAACGGAGTTTGCCACCTATCTGCCGGCGGTCTTTGCGGCGGGCAGTTTGTGCCTGGCGGCTTCGGTGCTGGTTTTGGGGCTGCCACGGAAACGGAAGGAAGTTCTTCTTTCCTGAAAAAAAGAACGCTCTTTTCCTTCTCGCCTGCGTTGGATCTGGGAACGGAGGAGATGAGGCCATGCCGGAGCTGACTGCCGCGTTATCGGGCATTTTGAAGATCGGCGGAGACATCGAGGTCAATCGCCTGGGCTACGGGGCCATGCGGCTGACCGGGGATGGGGTTTGGGGCGAGCCGGCGGATCCGGAGGAATGCCTGCGCACGCTGCGGCGGGTCCCGGAACTCGGCATCAATTTTATCGATACGGCGGATTCCTATGGGCCGGATGTGTCGGAGCATTTTCTGCACAAGGCGCTGCACCCCTATTCCGGGATCCTGGTCGCCACCAAGGGCGGCCTGGTGCGCACCGGGCCGCGGGAATGGCATGGGGTCGGCCGCCCGGAGTATCTGCGGCAGCAAGCCCTCATGAGCCTGCGCTTCCTGGGCGTCGAACAAATCGGCCTGTGGCAGTTGCACCGGATCGACCCGAAAGTGCCGCGTGACGAGCAGTTCGGCGCGGTAAGGGCGCTGCTGGACGATGGCCTCGTGCGCCATGCCGGCTTGAGCAATGTGACGGTGGAGGAGATTGAAGCGGCGCGGAAAATCTTTCCAGTGGCGACCGTGCAGAACCGGTTCAACTTGACGGATCGCGGCAGCGAGGCGGTGCTCGATTACTGCGAGCGGGAGGGGATCGGGTTCATCCCCTGGTTTCCGCTGGCGGCTGGGGAATTGGCAAAACCGGGCGCGATCCTGGACCGGATTGCCAAGGCGCATGGGGCGGCACCAAGCCAGGTGGCGCTGGCCTGGGTGCTGAAACGCAGCGCTGTGATGCTGCCGATACCGGGCACCTCCAAAGTGGCGCATCTGGAGGAGAATGTGGCGGCGGTTCGCGTGTCGCTGTCGGACGAAGAGTTTGCGTCGCTGGACGAAGCGGGAAAGGCAAAGTGAAGACTCTTCTTTTCTGAAGAAAAGAAGCAAAAGACTTTTGTTTTTTTACGCCTGCGTAAAGATCCCGGCCATGGCCTCGATCTTGGGAGAGGCGGAGACATAAAAGTCTTTTGGTTCTTTTCTTCAGAAAAGAACATTCTTCCTTTTTTGTGAGGGCAAGCGCTTGATATCTGGGCCACCTTCCGCAGGCTGGACGCTGAACACGCGCGGCGCGGGCGCCGTTCTTGAGATCCAAGGCGACTGGATCGCGAAGGACGCCACCTTGCCGAGCTTTCCCGCCATCGCACTCGCCGGCTACAGCTCGCTTTCGATGGCGGTTGCCGGGCTAGGAAAATGGGATAGCGCGCTCATAGAGTTTCTGTGGGACGTAAAGCGCATAACGGCGGAGGCGGGGTGCCGTGTCGATTGGGGCGGCCTGCCCGAGGCGGCGCAAAAGCTGCTTGCACTCCTGCCGTCACGCGTCGATCCGGAAACCTTGCCGAAGCGAGCTGGGTTCGCGCCGTTGCATTGGCTGGGAGGGGGCTCGATCGGTGTGCTGACGGCGCTTGGGGCGGTGATGATGCTGCTCGGCGAGACAGTGCGCGGCGGCGGGGCCGCCCTACGCGGGCGCGCGAAGCTGCGCGGTGTGGATATCTTGGCGGATATCCGCGCGGCTGGGCCGGCGGCACTGCCGATCGTGAGCGTGGTGAATGTTCTTGTAGGCTCCATCCTCGCCTTTGTCGGCGCGGCGCAACTGCGCAAATTCGCAGCTGATATCTATGTGGCTAATCTGGTGGGGCTTGCGGTGGTGCGCGAAATGGCCTCGGTGATGACAGCGATCGTGATGGCGGGCCGAACCGGCGGCGCCTATGCGGCGCGGATCGCCACCATGCAGGGCAACGAAGAAATCGACGCGCTGCAGGTTTTTGGCATTCCGGTTTCGGAATATGTCGTGCTGCCCTCGATCTTGGCACTCGTTGTCACCATGCCGCTGCTTTATCTGTATGGATGCCTGCTTGGCGTGATGGGCGGCACGGCAGTTGCCATGCTGATGCTGAGCGTGACGGGCACCGCATATCTGCACCAGACTTTTGCGGCCGTTTCGCTGGGCCAGTTCGTGTTTGGATTTATCAAGAGCATTGCCTTCGCGGCTCTGATTGCCGTGACGAGCTGCCGCATCGGGCTGCAGGCAGGGCGCAGTGCGGCGGATGTTGGGCAGGCGGCGACGAACGCCGTGGTGGTGGGAATTGTTGGGGTTATTGCGCTGGATGCGGTGTTTGCGGTGCTTGCCGAA
>Ga0116231_10006916_pt1 | contig 21219 bp, 29 predicted proteins | sample S1TSphgellanicum_2_FD_89695 | JGI IMG/M metagenome (GOLD analysis project Ga0116231, IMG submission 89695) | Host-associated microbial communities from peat moss isolated from Minnesota, USA - S1T2_Fd - Sphagnum magellanicum MG | ecosystem: Host-associated > Plants > Peat moss > Unclassified...
AAAAAAAAAATAAAAAAAAAAAAAAAAAAATATAAAAAAAAAAAAAAAAAAAAAAAAAAAAAAAAAAAAAACTCAAAATTTAAACAAAGCAACGACAAAGAAACAAGTTAGTTCTTTAATACTAGAAGTAGGAACATTTATTGTAGCAATAGATAATCACATGGCAACTATCCAAGTACAAATTAGGAATAATACAATAAAGGATGTGTTGCTAGATGGAGGTTTTAGAGTTAATATCATCACAGAATAGTTGAGATTAAAGTTGGGACTTCTAAAGCCTAAACCTGCACCATATAATATGAAGATGGCAGATCAAACAACCATAAGACCAATGGGTTTGATTAGAGATCTAAATATATATGTTCAAAGCATTCCTTACATAACTATGTTTACTATGCTTCAAAATAGTGTGGTAGATTTTAGTTATTCCATGTTGTTGGGGAGACCATGGTTGAGGGATGCTAAAGTGGCACATGGATTTGGGGAATAACACTATTACCATACAAGGGAATGGGACAATCAGAACAATTACAGTCACCAACCATTTGGGGGGTGAAGTAAGAAAACCAAAAGTGTTACTGTGCTACGATTGTCAAAATGGTATCACAAATGAAGATATCATCTTTGCTACAAAGCCAGATTTTTTTTTGATAGGAATAATTAATTTACCTAACACAATTCAATTTGTGAAAACCACAAATGTGGAGGTCATAGATGTTAGTGTGAAGACTAGTAATTTATAATTAAAATTAGGAGTATAAATCACAGAACCAAAAAAATTGGCAACAGATATGAACCAAAAATAGCTCTGGAGGATAAGGTTTATCTTAAAACATACTATAGTCATCAACTAGGAAGTGTTGTGGTGGATGAAACTCCAGCAAAAATCAAAGCACAAGAATTGTAAATAGCTGGATAGACATTAATTTAAGACCAACAATTGATGAAGCTCCATTTAAAAACTGATGCAAAACCACAGTTAGAGACATTGCAAAGTGTTAGAAGCGAATCAACTATTGAAGGAATTCAAAGATTTTTTGCATGGACATACAAAGATTTGAAAAGGATTCCATTGAAGCTAGCACAATGCATAATTGAGTTGAATACTATTATACCATCGACATATCAAGCTAGGTACAAATTAAATCCAAATTATGCTACAATAATCAAACAAGATATTGATAAATTGTTAATAGCTGGAGTCATTCAATTTATAGAGGAGGCTACGTGGTTGTCACCTATAGTAATAATACCCAAGAATAATTGTAAACTGAAAATCTATATAGATTTTAGAAAATTAAATGTTGCCACAAAGAAGGATTCATACCCATTACCTTTTATAGATGAAGTTCTAAACATAATAATAGGGTATTAAGCATATTCCTTCTTAGATGGGTATTTAGGATATCATCAAATTTTTATAGCTCCAAAGGACAAATAGAAAACTACATTTGTTATAGATTAAAGAGCTTTTATATGGAAGGTGATGTCATTTGGAGTTTAAAATGAACCTCCAACATATCAGAGAGCTATTACCAAAACATTCAGAGAATATTTGGACAATTTTATGAAGATATTTTTGGATGACTTTATAATGTACAATGACATGGACAATCATTTATAGAAGCTCATATTATGTTTTCAAAAGTGCAAAGAATATGGCATTAATCTGAATCCAAACAAATGTGCATTCATAATATTTTTAGGAATGATCTTAGGTTTTATTCTTTCCAAAGAAAAGAAATTACCAGATCCAAAGAAGATACAAGCAGTAATAAACATGCCACCACCTAAGAATCCATAGCAAATTCAAGTATTCAATGGGATGGCACAATTTTACAAATGTTTTATCAAAAAAATTGTTGTTATTATGGCGCCTATCACTAAATTAACCAAAAAGACAAAGACTTTTCTTTGGATAGAGGAATGTTAGAAGGCCTAGGAATTAATTAAACAAAAGTATATTGAAGCATCAATATTGATATCACGAAACTAGCAGGTGGAATTTCATGTTCATACAGATACGTCCTTGTTAGTTGTGGGGGTTATGTTGTCTCAAAACATAACGAGGAAGAGTGATGAACCAATAGTGTATTCTTCTAGGCTTCTGAACAGAGCATAACAAAATTATAACACAACATAGAAAAAGGCTTTAACAATGGTTTTTTCTTTGCACAAGTTCAGATATTATTTCTTAGGTAATAAGTTTGTCTTTTATGTAGATCATATGGCGTTGGTCTATTTGGGTAACAAACCATAGGTTTCAAGGAAAATAGTTAAATGGTTATTATTATTCCTCGAGTATGATTTCATAGTAGTGTATAAACCAAACAAAACTCATGTAGTTACAAATGCATTATTAAGACTACCAGATATTACAAACCCACGAGTGTGTTTGATCAAACCACAAATGCAAGTCTATTTTACATAAAGCTTGAATGTCAAGAATGATGTAAAAGATTTTCCAAAAATAAAGCAGATTGAAGGAGCATTATCTATAGAACATAAGCAAAAACTGGTTAGGAAAGTAGAACCTTTCACATTAAAGAATGGTGAATTGTACAAAATGGGCCAAGATAATAGACTACAAGGATGTTTGACAATTACAGAAGCACAAATGGTGATGAAAGAATTGCATGAAGGACCATCAGGAGGTTATTTTGCAATTAAAATCACACTGAAGAAAATATTGGATGTGGGATATTGGTGGCCAACTCTATACAAAGACGTGCATGATTACTATAGATCCTATGATGCATGCCAAAAAACAAGTGGATTAATGACTCAAAGTCTTGCAAAGTTGGTCATAAGTCTTCTAAAGGAACCATTTATGAAATGGGGATTTGATTTTGTGGGGCTAATTAAACCAACATGTAGATATACAAGAAACAAATACATTCTTGTAGCCATAGATTATGCTACCAAGTGGGTGGAAACAAAAACATTGAGAATTAATATTATAGTAATAATAACAAAAAAATTGTATGAGTGCATATTAACCAGGTTTGGATGTCCTTTAACTATAGTCACATATTAAGGAGTTCACTTCATTAATGATGCCATAAAGTATTTGACAGATCATTTTTTGTTGAAACATGTGAATTCTACAACCTATTATCCTCATGGGATTAATGGGCAAGTTGAGTTTACTAACAATAGTGCAAGTGGGCTTCAAGAAAAGGATTTTGATATGGATGTGGAAGATGAAAATTATGTAACATAACAACCACAAATATGAGGCAATGAAAAAAAAGAACAAATGGAAGATTCTAAGGTCAAAACAATATTAACTTTAGAACTTCAAATGACAAAACAATTGTTGAGTGATAACTATAAAAAAAGGAATTTACGACACAATCTGAAGCTTGCGTATTAGGGCATCAACTGAATGAACAGATGTATTCATGTAGTCATCATATGTGCGGGCATAATTAACGGATTTGTTGATAAAATTAATAAATGTATTGACACAATCAATAAATGTATTAACATAGTTAGCAAAAAGCATACAGGGAGAACGATGTGGAGTTAACTAATTTAGGAAGATTATGGATGCAAAACAGTCGACAGATGAAATTTGAGGTGTTCATTCACAATGATGATGTCACGTGCTTCCACGTGGTTATGCAAGGGACACAAAAAGTGGTGGTGATGGGTCGTCATAATTTCAAAGATGAAGCATTAATTAAAAGATGACAGGCATGTCAAAAAATGAATGCAATGAGTAAGTTCAAGGACAGAAAAAAACGGAATAATCATTAAAACTTGTTTTTGTTTGCTACCAAAAACTAAATGTTTTCGAAGTTCTAGAATGCACAGAAGCATGAGTGCAGAAAGTGTGATTGAAAAATTACAAAAAGTAGCAAAGGAGAAAGAAGTGCAGAAGAATGAGCACAAATGGAGACAAGAAGAAGAAGTAAAAATGTTGGAAAAAAGAGAAGCAAAAGAAGAGTTAAGAAAAGCAAAGAGTACTAGAATGTTGAACATTCAGCCTTTGGCAATAAGGTTACCGTCGCATTCACCATCATCTTCAGAGTGTGAAAAAGGCGAAGTGTATAATGAGAAGATGCAATTTGCACATATGATAATTCAAAATATATACAAAACCAGAACATTTGTAATTGAGTTTTTGCGTAGATGCAAAACAGGTTGGAGTTCAAATGTGCAAGCAAGACTAATAGCAACATCAATGGATGCAGTGAACATTAAAGAATCAAAGGAAGATGAAGGTGTGGAGCAATGATATGTCAATGCATAAGTAGTGTAGAACAACGTAGAGGAGGAAGAAGTATCTAAGGCAGAAGTGCAGCCATCCATAGAAATGCAACCAAGTGCAATGGAGATTGATATGAGTGCATCAGGTTCTACAAAGGCGAGAAGACACGCAACCATCATGGACAAAGCCACACTTTTATACAAACATATTCGCAGTCCAAATCCTAACCGATTTATGTGGATACAAATTAAACAAAACTATGATAAGCATGTTGAAAGGATGGAGAATTGGAAGGACATCAGTGAAGAGGAAAAGTGGGCTTCAGAAGCAAGGCTTGTCAATTTGTTTCTAATGAATTGGGAAGCACTAATGCCATATATTATGCTGGAATTTTTTAACACATTTGTTATTAAAGGCATAGAAACTTATTTGGGTTATCATGACAAGATCTATATCATTAGCAAACACCTAATTGTAGATGTTGTTAAGGGGGTAGGGTGAGTATTTGATTTTGGATGAACAAGGCAACTAGAATAGGGATTGATCAGGGAACTTTGTTAGTTTGAATTTGAATTTTTGTTGTTTTGATCATGATGTGACTTGGGATAGTTCAAAAGGTTACAGTTTTGGAATTGGAGGAAAAAAAAACATAGAGTTTAAAAAAGAATAGGAGTTGTAAGTACTTGTAATAGAAAACCACAAACTTTGTTTGAGATAGCACAAATTTTAAACGTTTCTTTGGATTTTTTAAACAAAACATGGAACTAGGTTATAATTTTGATTGATGTTTTTAGTAATATAGAAAAGCACATACTACTATAGTGAATTTTAAGTTCATCTTTTTGTTAATTTCTTGTAGTGTTAAATTATGATGAAATGAATTATAATCTTGTTTCTGGAATTTTTTTTAATGTATTTTAAAGTGCAGATTTTGGTTATATGCAATAACCATGAATCTAATGTTAGAATGAATGGTAGTGTTAAGTTTGTTGAGACTTAAAACAGGAATAGTGAACATATGCATGTGAAATGCAAATTTATTGTCATAGTAATGTGAAATATTTGGCAAAAAAATTTATTTCACTTCTACCATTTGGCGACCATCTTGTGGGGAAATTTTTTTTCTATTCTTTCTTTCAGTAATGGGAAGGTTTTTTACAAATTTTGTTGTATACCATAGATGAGAATGTTTAGGCGAGTAATGTTGTTTTTTTTTCAATTTAGAATTTTAAGGGGTATATTAGAAAGTATCAAAGGTCTACATGGTTGATGTTGTAAGGACTGTAGAATGATCTACAAACTCTGAAGACAAAGAATTGTGAAACAAGATGAATCGGATGGTGACCCAAAGTTTATAATGACAATTAAAGTTAGATGCAAATTGACAAGTTATTGAAAGTCGGACAGAAGACAATCTTGAAAATGGAGAGGAATATACAAGGCTTATAGAAACCCCATATTGAAATTTGATGTTGGACAAACGAGTGATGAAAACACAGGAAAGGCCTAAAGGGCACAAGTTGTTTTTATCACAAAAAGTGGTACAATAGGACATATGGACTAGAGGTCTTCAAAGAAGGCACAATTCCAAATGACAATCTCCATAGAAAGATATGTAATCGACTACTCATCTAAATGAACAAATGTAGTATACTTCTTAGCTACAATCTATGGTTTAGAGTCGTAGAGATCAAGACAGAAGGACTTTTATAATACATAATCAAAGGAAATCTGAAGTCCAAAATCAATGACTAGCTAAAGGAGGGATCTTACAATAACTATATAACCCAAGTTTGTGTATTAGTCTACATCTCCATATTATTATGAATTAATGGAATACTAGGAGGTGGATGAAAACACCAATGATGATGTGTTTGAGGAGATTAAAGAAAATTACCCACGATCATTTGAGTATTTGCAAAGGCATAGGTGAATGCGTTGGATGAAGTACTGCAGTCATACTCACATCAAGGGTATCTAGAGTTGGATCAAACAAGGCACACAATCAAAACATGGGATCATGAATATGTGGATTCAAAGATGATTAGGTTACTTTCAAGGGTCTATGCATTTTATAAGGAAAAAAAACATGTAATCACGGATTGTCCTTTTGTGCCTTTTCACATCAAAGCAGGTATTGCTAGGCATGTGAAATTATAGAATGTGACAAAAACATTAATGGATCAACCACATGAATAGGAATTAGGAATTCTTATAGTCTAGAACAAATTTAAAAACATGGAGTTGGGAAGCTAATTGGGACCATAGAGTCAACATATTCATTCATATATTTAGACCAAGAACAGAGAATTAGAGGGGTGTTCACATAGTGGATACCAATGGGTAACCACAAATTGGAACATCATTGATTTCGCGTCAACACAACTCCACCACTAATGTCAAAAACAATAGTTGTTGAAACCCGAAAACAACATGCTAGAATAGTAGTTACTCAATCACTTGATGTAAGTATAACCATAGGAGTGGAAACGGTTGTTGTGCACAACATAGATGTTGTAAGAAGGGGAATACTAATTAGATCTACAATAAAATTGGGTAGTGAATCATATGGAGCCTCAATAATAAGGAATTTGAATTAAAGTTCAACACTACTAACACCTACTACTAGAGTTGTTAGCACACCTCAAATGGTGTTTACTAATTCGATAACGACTATTCATGTGAATAGGACTATAGATCAACCACTAATGAATTCAATGGCTGCTAGAGGCTACAAAAATGCAAATCCCATGAATCTAAAAGGAGGATACTAAAAACCATCTACTATAACTATACCAATTCTTGATCACAAAGATGGCCATTATGTTTGGCCAAACAAGGTAGCTTTTAAATATTCTAATTTTAAAAAAGATGCTGATCCAGATGCTCATATCAGAGTGTTCAATTCTATAGTAAAAGCAAATGCAAAAACTTCTAAAGAGTATATCATCAATGTGTTTAGCTATATGTTAAGAGATTCGGCATCAGAATGGTGCCATAATTACATGTCAGAATTTCTTGACTATATTTTTTCAAAACTTACACATGCATTTTGCAAACATCATCGAAAGACTCAAAATGACAAGAAAATATATGTCAAACTAAAAAACATGAAGCAGGAAGAGACTGAAAGGGTGGAGGTTTACTATGAGCAAATTCAAAAGTTCGCTCATGGTTTACAAATACCAACCATAGATAATTTTCTAACTATTGTGTTTAAAATGGGTTTGCAATCATACAAAGATGGGCCATCCACATCCATGGAGGGATGGAACACAACCTGGCCAAGTATGCCAAATACTACTCCTATGGATGCATGGAAATCTCAAGAAATAGTGAATTCACAATGGAAACCGATCACAATAGAACACATTTTTTTGGACATTGGTAAGCAAATGCTAGAAACAAGTTATACTTTAAACTTAGGACAATTGCTTAAAATAGCTCTTAAGCTAAAGAGATATTTTTGGTAGAAGCTGAAATTAGAGAAAACCCAAAATGTAAATAAAGCAACCACAAAGAAACAAGTTGGTTCTTCAATACCAAAAGTAGGGACAACTATTGTAGCAATAAATAATCATATGGTAGTTATCCAAGTATAGATTGGTAAGCAAATGTTAGAAACAAGTTATACTTTGAACTTAGGACAATTGCTTAAAATAGCTCCTAAGCTAAAGAGATATCTTTGGTAGAAGCTAAAACTAGAGAAAACTCAAAATGTAAATAAAGCAACCATAGAAAAACAAGTTGGTTCTTAAATACCAAAAATAAGAACAACTATTGTAGCAATAAATAATCATATGGTAGTTATCCAAGTATAGATTGGGAAGAATATAATAAAGGATGTGTTGCTGGATGGAGGTTTTAGAGTTAATATTATCACATAATAGTTGAGATTGAGGTTGGGGCTTCCAAAGCTTAAACCTACACCATATAATCTGAAGATGGCAAATTAAACAATCATAAAACCAATGGAGTTGATCAGAGATCTGAAGATATATGTTCATGGCATTCCTTACAAAATTACATTTACTATACTTCATAATAGTATGGTAGATTTTAATTATTCCATGTTGTTGGGGAGACCATGGCTAAGGAATACTGAAGTGACACATGATTGGGGAAGTAACATTGTTACCATACAAGGGAATGAGACAGTTAGAATAATTATAATTACCAAACATTTGGGAGGTGAAATAAGAAGACCAGAAGTGTTATTGTGCTACGATTATCAAAATGGCATCACAAATGAAGACGAAGATATCATCTTTGTTACAAAGCTAGAATTGTTCTCCATAGGAACAATCAGTTTACTTGAAACAATTCAATCTATGAAAACCATAAATGTGGGGATCATGGATATAGATGTGAAGACTAGTATTTCAAAATAGGGATATGAAATACAAAGCACAAAGAAGAGGATACCTAGCAACAAATATGAGTCAAAAGTAGCTTTGGAGGATAAGGTGTATCAAGAAATGTACTACATACATCAACCAAGGAGTGTTATAGTGGATAAAACTCCAGCAAAAATCAAAACACAGGAATTGCAAATAATTGGATGGACATTAACTAAAGACCAACAATTAATGAACTTCAACTTGGGAATTAATGCAAAACCACAACTTGAAGCAGAATAGTTATTAAAGGAATTCAAAGATGTTTTTACATGGATGTACAAAGATCTAAAAGGGATTCCACCAAAACTAACATAACACATAATTGAGTTACCACCGACACATCTATCCAAGTACAAATTAAATCCAATTTATGCTACATCAATCAAACAAGATATAGATAAGTTGTTAGCAATTAGATTCATTGAATCTATAGAAAAAACTACATGGTTGTCACCCATAGTAGTAATACCCCAAAAAAATGGCAAGCTAAGAATCTATATAGATTTCAGAAAATTAAATATGACCACAAAAAAAGATCCATACCCATTACTTTTCACAGATGAAGTGCTAGACATAGTAATAGGGTATGAAGCATATTCTTTTTTAGATGGATATTCAAGATATCATCAAATGTCAATAACTCTAAAGGACATATACAAAACTGCATTTGTTACAGACTGGGGGGCTTTTATATGGAAAATGATGTCAATTCAAGTTTAAAATGGACCTCGAACATATCATAGAGACCTAACCAAAGCATTTAAAGAGTATTTGGACAATTTTATGAAGATATTTATGGATGATTTTATAGTGTATAGTGACATGGAGAGTCATTTGTAAAGCTCATATTATGTTTTCAAAACTGCAAAAAATATGGCATTAGTCTAAATCTAGACAAATGTGCATTTATGGTGTTTTCAAGGATGATCTTGGGTTTTATTATTTCCAAAAAAGGGAAACTACCAAATTCAAAGAAAATACAAGCAATAGTAAACATGCCACCACCTAAGAATCCCCAACAAATTTAAGTATTCAATGGGATGGCAAGGTTTTATAGATGCTTTATAAAAAACTTTTCTATTATTACAGAACCTATCAGTAAACTAACCGGAAAGGCAAAGACTTTTCTTTGGACAGAAGAACGTAAAAAGCCTTGGGAATTGATTAAACATAAGTATATTGAAACACCAATATTGATATTACCAAATTTACAGGTGGAATTTCATGTTCATACAAATACATCCTTGTTAGTTGTGGGGATTTTGTTGTCTCAAAACGTAACAAGGAAGAGTGATCAACCAATAGTGTATGCTTCTAGGCTTTTGAACTGAGTATAATAGAATTATAGCACAACACACAAAGAGGCTTTAGCAATGGTTTTTTCTTTGCATAAGTTCAAACATTATTTGTTGGGCAATAAATTTGTCTTTTATGTAGGTGATATGACATTGGTCTATTTGGTCAACAAACTGCAGGTTTAAGGGAGAATAACTAGATAGTTGTTATTGTTCCTTGAATATGATTTCATAGTAGTGTATAAACCAGGCAAAACTCATGTAGTTACATATGCATTATCAAGATTACTAGATATTACATAACCCATAGGTGTGCTTGATCAAACCACATATGCAAGTTTGTTTTATACAGGGCTTGAATGATGTAAGAGAATTTTTCAAAACAGGTTAGATTCAAGGCATGCTATCAGTGTAGCAGAAGTAGAGATTGGCTAGGAGAACAAAGCCTTTTACACTGAAGAATGATGAATTGTATAAAATGGACCAAGACAACACACTACGATGATGTGTGACAACAAAAAAAGCATAGATCATGATGAAAAAATTGCATGAAGGATCTTTAAAAGGGCATTTTACAATTGAAATAATGCAGAGGAAGATATTGGATGCTGAATATTGTTGGCTAACTATGTACAAGGACGTGCATGATTACTTTAAATCTTGTGATGCATGTTATAGAACAGGAGGATTAGTAACTCAAAGTCTTGTAAAGTTGGTCACAAGTCTTCTAGAGGAACCATTTATGAAATGGGAACTTGATTTTGTGGGGCCAATTAAACTAACATGAAGATATGCAAGGAACAAATATATTTTTGTTGCTATAGATTATACTATTAAGTGGGTGGAAGTAAAAGCATTGAGAACTAATATAGTAGTAATCACAACAATATTTCTACATGAGTGCATATTAATCGGGTTTGGATGTTTTTTAACTATAATCATAAATCAAGGAGTTCATTTTGTTAATGATGCCATCAAGTATTTGACAGATCATTTTCTGATGAAACATGTGAGTTCTACAACTTATTATCTTCAGGGGAATGGGTAGGCTAGGTCTATTAACAAAGTATTTGGGACACTTTTGACCAAGTTAGTTAGTGAAAATAAAACAAATTGGGATGAACATTTGTTTACTATGTTATTTTCATATAGGATTGCATACAAAGTAGGAATAGGGTATACACCATATTAATTAATGTATGGATTACATCCATTAATGCCCATTGAGTACATTCCAGTTATTGGTGGAAATGAGAGTGATAGTACTCAAGTGAGAGTTTTAACTCACAAAATTATAGAGCTCGAAAAGTTGCAGGAAGCTAAAATGTAAGCTGCAGAAACTACAAGAATTCAACAATGGAATAGAACATTATGGAGTTAATAAAAGAATCCAGAAAAATAGTTTTGTTTTGGTGATTATGTTTTATGGTTTCCAAAGGGCAATAAGTCACACCTAGGGAAGTTTACTAGGAAATGGTTTGGATCATACAGAATACAGAATGTGATGCCAAATAACATTATGTTATTGGTGACCATTGAGAAGTTTGAAACTAACCTTGTGTTGGTCAATGTGAATAAGCTCAAACCTTATAAATACATGGAATCTAAAGTTCAGAAAAAAGAACAACAAATGCTAGTATATTGGGTACAAAGTGCAGGTGGAGTTCAAGAGGTGAATTTTGACATAGAAGAAGACAATGAAAGATGTGAAATATAGAAAACACAAATGAAGACTGTTGAAGATAAAGAATGGATCATAGATCCAGTAATGAACATAGTTTTTATTGTTAATCTACAAATGAGCAATAATTGCAAAAGTGCGAAATTTGGGATGGAGAGATTTAAAGATGATATGTCAGGCGTATTGGCTAAATCAATAGCAACACTCATTCTGTCATTAAAAGTATTTGCACAATCATTAGAATTGTGGGCAAAATCAACAAAGAAATCGGCAAATTCACCAGATGTGTTCTCATAATCAGTAGATAAATGGGCATAGTCAGTAGAAGGTGTACATGGCGAACAAAATGGAGTCAATACATATAATGTAAGGAGATTACGGATGTGGAATAATCAGAAGATGAAATCTATGACGTTCATTCATAATGATGATACTAAGTGTTTCCATGTGGCTATTCAAGGGACATAAAAACTTGTAGTGATGGGCCATATTAATTTTGAGGATCAAGCATTAATTAAAAGACAGTAGGAATATGAAAAAATGAATGTGACGGGCAAGATGTTCAAGGATGAGAAAAAATGAGGTAATTGTTGAAAGCAGTTTGCATTTGTTGCTAAAAGTTGTGCATGTTTTTAAAGTTTTAAAGTTCAATAGTATGAATATAGAGAGTGCAATTGAAAAACTACAGTGAATAGCAAGGGAAAAGGAAGTGCAGAGGAGTGAGCACAAATGAAGGAGGAAGTGGAATTGTTGAGAAGAACAGAAGTAGAAGATGAGTTGAGAAGAATAAAGAGAGAAGAAGTGTTGAATATTCAGCCATTGGTTGTACAATCGTCGCTGCATTCATCATCATCTTCGAAATATGCGAAAGGGAAGGTGTATAATGAGAAGATATAGTTTACGCAAACGATAATTCTAAACATTTGCAACTAAGTTTTTGCGTATAAGCAAATGACATTGGTGTATAAGAGAATAAATAGGACCAAGAGTTGCATTAGTAGATCTGATGTGCATTGAAGAATTAAAGGAAAATGAAGCTACGAAGGAGCATTTTGTGGAGGCATAGACAATGTAGAGGATGCAAGGGAGGAAAAAGTTGTTGCAAAGGAAAAACATCTATCCACAAAAGTGCAATTGAAAGTACAACAAGCCACAAAGGTGTAGACAACGGTAGAAGCACAACAAAAGGCAATGGAGATGGAGTAGCATGAAGCAGAAGTAATAGCAAAGAGAAGATGTGTAATCCTTGACAGAACTACACTTTTGGAAAAAGGTATTAAAATTCTAGACCTTGAGCGATTCATGTGGACATGGACAAAAAAAAACTATGACAAACATATAAAGCAAATGGAGAACTAGAAGGATATTGCTAAGGAAGAAGACTGGGCTTAAAACAAGGCTTGTTCCTTTGTTTCTGATGGGGTGGGAAGCACCGATGCCCAATGTAATGTTGGAATTTTTGAACACATTCTTGATCAAGAGCGCAGATATCTACTTTGGGCATAAGGATAAGGTGTATGTAATCAACAAATAATTAATTATATATGTTTTTAGAGTGTGTGCAAAAGGGTATGTAGAAGAACCAAAAGGACAAGTCAGTAAGTCACTAGTAGTTCAAGCACTACAGAGTTGTAGATTTGCACCTGCAAATTCTTCTTCAGATCAATGGAATGCAAAGAGTCTAGGTCTACCATACTTTGTCATATATCTTATGATTATATCTGTCATTTATTAGAAGGAAAAGGTATAATATTTGAACAACAAAAATGATATTACATTGGTGGGAGCAGAGAAGGGCCAGAAGGTAGATTGGGCACAAATTATATTCAATAGTTTGTGTAATGAACTAGATAAGTGGTATAAGTATGTTAAGGAAAATAAGAGGGATAAGAAAGATACTTGTCAATCTACCTTGGTATTGGCAAAAATCTTTCAATATTTGTTTGTGCATCAAAAGGACAATCCATAGAAACCATCAGCCAAGGTTAAAAGAACTAAGGAGGAAATACAAATAACACTAGAGAACAGAAAGAAAGTTGTAGCAAACTTTCCAAGAAGTGTTCTCAAAAGGAAGAATAGAATTGAAGAAGGAGGAGCCTTAGGCTCAGGAGTGAAAGGGGAATAGGAGAGCATAAATTCAAAGGCACAGAAAATGATGAGGGGTATAGTGGAACCATCTATAGTGCTAACAATGGTAAGGGTAGTGCCAATAGTGGTATAGGTAATAAGGCAAATTGTAGCAGTATCACATATGAAATCTCCACAAGAGAAACAATCGAGGGAGCATAGGCAAGAGATACCACAAATGACATCGTCATAGGAGGGACAATTGAGGGAATAAAGCCAAGCAGTTAAAAGGGAACATGACATAAGGTTTCTAAAGGGTGAGGAGCATTTGCACTTTGAAGGGGATGTATGTGAAGATTAGATGGAGACTACTACAAGTTCAAAACATTTTCAACATTTACAACAACATTTGCAACAACAACAACAAACTCAAGAAGGTCTACAAGCTATTGAACTCCAGACAGAGAAAATGACGACACAACCTGCTTTTGAAGAGTTCAAACCAGTAGAACTATAAGTACCACCTAGTAGGCTAGAATTTGCAAAGGGATTCCCATTTGAATTTGAACTGGGGAGAATAATGGTACAGGAGCTAGGATCATTTATAGAAGGATTTGGAGATCCTATAACACAAACAAGTTCACCAAAGTCTGTGGAGGAGGTAGGTATAGAATTAATGAAAGCAAATAAGGCAACTAAGTTATTTCAGACCATGGCAATTGTGAGTCTGAATATGGGGAATTTGACTCTAGAGGTAAACACTCTAAAGCACAAATTGACTATGGGGGAGAAGGAGAAAGCAATGTTATAGAAGGAATTAGATAAAGAGAGAGATTTCCAGAAGGGGTATAAACATAATGTAGAATTATGGAGGAAAAACAACGCAGAGTTTGAGCAGAAAAATAGAGTGATCATTGAGAAACTACAAGATGAGAATGAGGAGCTCAAGGGTAGCACATCACAACTAAAGTCATAGGATAAAGAATTTTAGAATTTAAGGCATATGCATAAGGCTAACATCTAGAAAACCATAGAGAGGAAGTGGACAGAAGTAGTGTTTCTTCATAAGAAACAATAAGAGGCTTTGGATAGTCAAATGAAAGCACTGATTAAAGAAAAGAAGGAGAAGGAGAATGTTCTGACAGATTTGGAATTGATAAATTTAAAGAATGTATCTCTATAGTAGTCTAAGGAGCTTAGAAGAAGGACAACAAAGGCAAAGAAAGAGAAGTTAATGGAGGACAAGGAGTATTAAAAAACTCTGCAACACATGTAAGCACAATTGGAGAGGGCACAAGAACAAAGGAAGAGTTTGGATCTAGCTAGTATGAAAAAAAGACTAGAGGATTATGAACAAATGCCACAATATTATACCTTAATGAGGACGAAGAACAAGATGAAGGACTTTGAGGCAAAATTTGAGGAATGGTGGGAGGTTGCAAAGGAATATTTTACAAAGGAGTTGGAGAAAAATCTAGCTCAGCATAGAGCTAATGAAAGAATATTAAAGTACAAGTTGGAAGCTTATCAAATGAATTTTTCAAATTTCATTTGTGGCAGTCCAACAAGTACATAGGTATTAGGCCAAGATGAAAAGATAGAAGCAAAGCCCAATGGGATAGCTCAAGAGGAGGAAGTATAGATTGAAGAATCGTAGGACCTCAGAAATGGAGCAGCTAAAAAGGAGGAGGTATAACTAGAGATACCACAAGACCTTAGAGGAGGGGGTCAAGAAGAAAAAGAACAAGAGGGAATTCAAAAACAAGAAAAGGTGGAAGCTATTCTAGCACTGGAAGAAAAGATATCCAAGATACAGCATCTAAAAATAGAACCACAAACTAAATTAATGGGGGAGGAGATCAAAACTATAAAGCAAAATGTAGCTATGGAACCACTGGTTTTTGTGTAGTTTGAGATTAAAGAACTATAGTAGGGGAAACAAATGTTTAAAAGGATATAGAATACTCTCATTTCATTTCTGTCATTTTAGAAGGATTTTGGGGACAGAATCCAAAGTACAAAGGGCATAATGTTAAAGGGGTAGGATGAGTATGTGATTTTGGATGAACAAGGTAGTTAGGATAGGGAATGATCAAGGAACTTTGTTAGTTTGAATTTTGAATTCTTGTTGTTTTGATTATGATGATGTGACTTGGGATAGTTCAAAAGGTTAAAGTTCAAGAGAACAAGAGGACATGAGGAAAAAAAATGACATAGAGTTTAGAAAAGAATACGAATTGTAAGTACTTGCAGTAGAAAACCATAGGTTTTGTTTGAAATAGCATAGGTTTTAAGTGTTTCTTTAGATTTTTTTAACAAAACATGGAACTATGTTATAATTTTGATTGATGTTTTCAATAATACAGATAAACATATACTACTATAGTGAATTTTATGTTCATATTTTGTTTGAATTTTTTGTACTATCTGATCATGATGAAATGATTATAATCTTGTTTCTAGAATTGTTTTATGAATTTTGAAGTGCAAATTCTCGATATATGTAATAACCATGAATCTAATGTGTTAATGAATGGTAGTGTTAAGTTTGTTGAGACTTAAGGTAGGAATAGTGAACATATGCATGTGAAATGCAGATTTGTTGTTACAATAATGTGAAATATTCTACAAGAATTTAAATTTCAATTATACCAAATGTCTTTGGAATTTGTGCAAAAGGGTATGTAGAAGACCCAAAAGGACAAGTTAGTAAGATAGTAACATTACAAGCATTATAAAGTTATAAAATTGCACCCACAAATTTTGCAAGAGATTAGTGGAATGCAAAGAGTTTGGGTTTACCATACGCTGTTAGATACCTTGCAATCATATCTGTCATTTATCAAAAAGAGAAAATGACATATTTTAGCAATAAGAATGCCATCACATGGATGAGAACAAAAAAGGGGAAAAAGGTGGATTGGGCACATATTATATACAATAGTTTATGTAGTGAGCTAGATCAATGGTATAAGTATGTCAGGGATAATAAGGGGGACAAAAAGGACATTTATCAAACAACCTTGATATTGGCAAAGATTTTTAAGTATCTATTTGTTCACCAAAAGGAGAATCTATAGAAACCACAAGCCAAGGTCAAGAGAACTAGAGAGGAGATGTAAACAACATTGGAGAATAAAAAGAAAGCTCTAGCAAAATCTCCAAGAAGTGGTTTCAAAAGGAAGAACAAAAATGAAGAAGGTGGAACCTCAGGATCAAGAGTTATGAAAGAACAAAAAAGCTAGAAGCATGGGCTCAAAAGATGATGAGGGGAGAGTGGCACCATTTACTGTGCCAACATTGGTATTGGCAAGTAGGTAGAGTGTAGAGGTACCACAAAGGCAAAAGGTCAAAAGAAAACATGATACCAAGATTCTAGAGTTCGAGGAGAATCCACAGACAGATGGGGACATTTATGAAAACTAGATGGATAGCCATGAAAGTCCACAGCATTTGCAACATTTACAACATTTGCAATGGCAGCAACAGGAGCAACAACAACACTAGCAACAAACACAAAGAGGTCTACAAGCTATTAGACTATAGATGGAGAGAATGGGAACACAAACTCATGTAGCAATGTTCAAACCACCAAAACTACAGGTACCAATTAATAGACTAGGATCTACAAAAGGGCAGCCATTTGAGTTTGGGTTGGGGAGTAAATTAATATAGGAGCTAGGATCTTTTTACAGAAGGATCCCAAAATCCTACAACATAGACAAGTACACCAAAGTCTATGGATGAGGTAGTTACAAAAGTAATGTAAGTTACTAGATTGTTTTAGACCATGGCAATCGTGAGTTTGAATATGGGGAATTTGAATTTGGAGGTGAGCAATTTGAAGGTTTAGGTTGGCCACATAAGAGAAGGAAAAGGCAATATTACAAATGGAATTGGACAAAAAGAGAGTCTTTTAGAGGGAATACAAGCATAACATAGAAATCCAGAAGAAGAACAAAACAAAGAATGAATTGAAGATCAAAGCACTCATACAAAAATTATAGGATGAAAATAAGGAGCTAAAAGCTAAGACAACTTTAATGAAATCACAAGAGGAAGAATTAAAGGAGTTAAGGAAGACGGTTGAAGCTTGGAAAGTTATAGAGAGAAAATGGGCAAAGACTTTGTTCCATTATAAATAGCAACAGGAGGCTTTGGGTAGTCAAGTGGAAGCACTAACTAAGGAGAATGTTTTGACAGATTTGGAATTGGTGAATCTAAAGAATGTTTTTCTACTTAATTATGAAAAACTTAGAAGAAGGACAATAAAGGTAGAAAAACAAAAGTTAGTGGAGGTAAATAAGGAGTATCAGAGGAATTTGCAACAACTACAAGCATAGTTAAAAACTGCAAATGAGTAGAAAAGTTTGGACCCCACTATTGTGAAGGAGAGGTTTGAGGATTATGAACAAATGTTACAATATTACACTCTAATGAGGACAAAAAACAATATGAAGGATTCTAATGCAAAGTCTAAAGAATGGTGGGAAGTTGCAAAGGAATTGGAGAAAAATCTAGCCCAACATAGAGTTGATGAAAGGAACCTCATGTACAAGTTGGAAATATATCAAAAAAAATTCCAAAGTTTATTTGTGGGAGTCCAACAAGTACAAAGACATCAAGCCAAGATGAAGAGGCTAAAGCAGGGCCCAATAGGACAACTCAAGAGGAGGAAGTATAGATTAACGAACCACATGAACTCAAAGGAGGGGGCTAGGACAAGAAAGAACCATAGACAGTTCAAAAACAAGAACAAATGGAGATTACTCCAACAACAAAGGTAAAATAATCAAAGATGCAGCCCTTGGAAATAAAACCACATATTGAATGAGTGGAAGAGGTAGTCAAAACTACAAATTCAAAGGTAGGTATAAAACCATTGGTTACTATTCAATTTGAAACTACAAAAATTGTAATTGAACAACTAGAAGCTTAGAAGGTTGCACAATGTTTTCATTTATTTTTTCTGTCATTTCACAAGGAATTTGGGGACGAAATTCAAAGTACAGTGGGGTAATGTTAAGGGGGTAGGTTGGTTACATTGTTTTAGATGAACAAGGCATTAAGGATAGGGATTGATGATTGGACATTGAAGGTTTCAATTTTGAATTCTTGTTTGGTTTTGAATCATGTTGATGGTGACTTAGGGACTGCCCAAAGATGGGAGTCATGGGGAAAGGATTTTCATTCTTAAACACACAGTTTTGGAGTAATGATAGATGTAAGTACTTTGTAGCAGAAACTACAAACTTTGTTTTTGGTATACCATAAATTTAATTTTGTTGTTTGATTTCATTTCAACAAAACATGGGATTTTTTGTTGTATTTTGATTAAAGTTTTCAATAAACAAGATAAGTATAAGCCTTTATAATGATTTTCATATTCATATTGTTGTGTGAATTCTATGTAATATCAAATCCTTTCCCCGACCCCATCTTCTCCCCAAGGACACATCTTCACCCTAACCCATCTTTTCCCCAAGGACTGTTTTCTCCCCAAGCCTCAATATTTCCCTAAGCCCACATTTTTTTTAGCCACATCCTCTCCCCAACCCCATTTCCTCCCCAAGAAATTGTCCTTAAGCCCATTTTCACCCTTGAGCCACATCTTATCCTTGACCTCGTCTTCTCACTAAGGACACATCTTTTCCTTAGTCCATCTTTTCCTCAACGAATGTTTTGTCCCTGGGTTTCATTGTTTCCCCAAGCCCACATTCTTTTCAGCCACTATCTATCCATGAAGACGCATCCTCTCCCTAAACCATTTTCTTCCTAAACATCTCTTCTCCCCAAGCCCCATCATTTCCATGGGCCCACCTTATCCTCAAAGAACATTTTATCCCTAGGCCACATCCTATCCATGGGGAACCATATTGTCCCATGGCCCCATTTCCTTGGTCCCACCTTCTCCTTGGGGAATGTTTTCTATTTGGGCCACATCCTTTCCCCAAGGAACTGTATTATCCCTAGGCCCCATCATTTCATGGGCCCACCTTTTCCTCATAGAACGTTTTTTTCCCCATGCCACATCTTTTCCCTAAGGAACCATCTTGTCCCCAAGCCCCATCATTTCCCCAAGCCCACATTCTCCCCGACCACTATCCATCCTTAGTGACACATCTTCTCCCTATCCATTATCCATCCTCAAAGACACATCTTCTCTGCAAGCCACATCCTTTCTCCAACCACTATCTATCCCTGGGGAACATTTTTCCCTAGACATTGTTGATCCTCGAAGATGCATCTTTTCGCCAAGCCACATCCCTCCTCCGATGGCACTATTAATTAAGTTTTCATGATTTTTTATGATTTTTTGAACTTGTTTAACCATTTAATGTTTATTATCAATAAAAATTATGGTTATCATTCCCCATCATTGATCTAAATCAAATTGACAATGGTTACAAAAAGAGTTGTCATTAATGCGTAATCATTAAATTTGACACCACATTATTTGAATATTGATGGCAATGACATGATAACATGGGCAAAATTGCCTAGCTTTTTCTTTCTGCTCATTTGGTTTAACATTTCTACTATCAATGGCTAGTATTCACCATTTGTGGTCGATCTTTCTCTAATGTTGACTAGGGATTTGAACAATTTGAGCTTAACAAAGGCATGGCTATTTGAAACCATCTCAAGATTCAAATGCCTAAGGATGCTTTCCTTTTCATGCATAAAGACACCAAGTTGTTGATGCCCAAAGACACATCCTATTTTATCTCTATGGAAAACATTTGCATTTGCGTTTGTTATGTTTCAATTGCATTTTCTATTGCTTCAGTTCTTCACTCCATAACTATGCTATGTGTTCATAATTATTTTTAATGCATGTTAAGCTTGCATTTTCTTGATTAGTGTGTTTTATTATCTTCTTGATTTTCAATGTGTATTTTTTCTTCTTCTTTTTCATTGGTAGCATGTGTTTTTTCATCTCATTCATTTTCAACATCATTTTTCATTGCTAGCAACCATGTGTAATGAAAATTTCAATGTAGAGACACACGACAATGATGGGGAGAATTCTCAATGACCCATGGCCCTCAGGAATTGTTTCCACCACTACAAGAATTAAGAATGTTTAAATGATGGCATGAGGTGCGAAGGAGGGGCAAGGGCAAAACAATGTTGTCGTCTACATGGCTTTTGTTCAAGTATACTCCAAATGATTGGGCACAAAAAGTTGTTGAGATTGACAACACTAGTAGAAATTAGCCAAAATGTAACCACTCCATTTATGACTACATGCGACTTGTAGTCGTTTGTGACTAGATTTGGGAATACTTGCAACTACACGACCAACTTTCAACTATTTTGGTCATTTTCTTAACTATGATGCAACCATTAAAAATTTCATCCTATTGGTTGCATCAATTTTACATTTATTTTCATCCATTAATAGGTTGATATGTCCCATTAGTTGCGATAGTCACCAAATTAGTTGTATCCTAAAGGTATTCTACAATGACATAGGGGTGTATTTTAATGTATGTACTAAAATTATATATATATAATATGCATACGTATGTATATTATTCATATAATGAATTTCAA
>Ga0116231_10006918_pt1 | contig 21208 bp, 23 predicted proteins | sample S1TSphgellanicum_2_FD_89695 | JGI IMG/M metagenome (GOLD analysis project Ga0116231, IMG submission 89695) | Host-associated microbial communities from peat moss isolated from Minnesota, USA - S1T2_Fd - Sphagnum magellanicum MG | ecosystem: Host-associated > Plants > Peat moss > Unclassified...
ATTAATAGAATAGCCATTAATAAAATAAGCACCAATAGCCATTAATAAAATAACCACCAATAGAATAACCACCAATAGCCACCAATAGCCACCAATAGAATAACTACTAATGGCCATTAATAGAATAACCACTAAAAAACATTAATAGCCACAAATAGAATAGGTATTAATAACCATTAATAACCACCAATAGCACTAATAAAAGAACAACCAATAGCCATATATTATAATTGCTTAGGATTGCCAAAAATAAGGTGAAATAATTTATAATAAACAAAAATAACTTAAGGTGAAATAACTTTCAATAACCAAAAGTAATTTTTGATAGCTACAAGTAGTCTAAATTAAAATAATTTACAATAGCCAAAAAATCATAGAATAGACAAAAAAACTTACAATAGTTGAAAATAACCTAAGGTGAAATAAGTTAAAATAGCCAAAAGTAATTTATAATAACTACAAGTAGTTTAAATTGAAATAATCTATAATAGCCAAAAATAACATAGAATAACCAAAAGAACTTACAATAATTGAAAATAGCCTAAGGTGAAATAAGTTAAAATAGTCAAAAGTAATTTATAATAACTACAAGTAGTTTAAATTGAAATAATCTACAATAGCCAAAAATAACATAGAATAACCAAAAGAACTTACAATAATTGAAAATAGCCTAAGGTGAAATAAGTTAAAATAACCAAAAGTAATTTATAATAACTACAAGCAGTTTAAATTGAAATAATATGCAATAGCCCAAAATAACATAAAATAGCCCAAATTTTTTACAATAGCTGAAAATAACCTAAGGTGAAATAAGTTAAATTAGCCAAAAAAAACTTAGAATAACCAAAAGTAATTGAAAATAACCATAAATAACCGTAAATAATGTAGGGTGAAATAATTTCAATTAATGAAAAATAATCATTTAATAATTGAAAGTAGTTTAACATAGGTAGTATTATTATATTAACAAAAAAAATTCATTTATTAAAATTTTTTTTTCAAAAGAATGGTCATTGAAATGTTATTGAATAATGATATTCAACTTTTTTTTTGTTCAAATGATTTCAAACTTTCAAAAGGAAATAACTATAATTATGTACATTATTGAATTTTCTTAAAAGTAAACTCAAATCATTTCATTTGAACAAAATCTCAATAAGATATGAATTTTCAAAGTTTATGTTTTTGTAATGTTTAAAATGAAGTATTTAATAAATATAATGTAATGTAACATATTATCACAACAAATGGGGTGGCTTGATGGTAAGGATGTTTGCCTCCATTCCAAAGGTCAAGGGATCAAACCTCATGGGTGGTGTTATGTGTGGTCAACAATGGTATGTTAATTGAATATTTTCTTATCGAATTTCTAAGCTAGGTGCCTAGGTTGATTACATGGCCTACCTACTTAGGTTAGGTTTTTAACCTAGCGTATGTAGTGACACGTGTCAACAAATAATAGACTTTAAAAATCATGAAATTATCAATAATATTTTATATTAAATAATTAAAATGTAATTAATTTCCATACTGGTTAGTTAATTAACTAGTAAGTGAATGGTTTGGTAAATTTGTATTTCACTTTAGAGTAACCTTGTTTCACTAGGTACTAATGAAACAAGTCATTGTCCGTAGCAACTGGTCCCCGTTCACTAGGGGGTTAAACAATTTCATTAGGTAAAATTGTCCAATTTCACTCAAAAATCTAGTGAAACCCAGAGTGAACTAGGACGCATTTTCTAATAGTGAAAAAAAATCACCAAAAAATCCTTATATTGCCACATGTTAAAATTTGATAAATGGACAAAAAATGACATCAACATGACATTATGGTTGTAATCATAAGGGAATTGCATAATAATTTCAAAAATGAGTTGTTGTGACAAAGTTGTAATTAAGTTCTAATGAGTTGCATTAGAATGTGACCGTATATACGGTGAGTTGAATTTTTTGTAACTCATGCAACTTGTTTAATAACACTCGTGGGTGTAGAAATATAATGAATTGCGTGAGCCATATTAACATAACCATGTGCGATAGTCTCAATTTTTAAAAATTGCATCAGGGATATTCAAATGTGGTAAGGTTATTAAAGGGGTTTTTAGCAACTTCATGTTAGAATAAGGAATGAAGAGTGCGCATGGTTCCATTGGGGGGTGATTTTTTTTTTAATTTGAAATTCGATATTGAATAAGGTGTTGAGTTAATTCTTTTTTTCAACAAAAAACTAGTAATCATAGTTTTAAACCTCAATTACGTGATTAGGGGTGAGAAATTTCTAGAGGGTTGGGGTTAAAAGTAAACACCAAAATTCGTAATGTTCAATAAAACATTAGTCTTGTTTTGATATTTAGTGGATAGCAAAGATGTTTGAAATTCATGAAGCAATTGAGGGGGTGTCAATGAGAGGTCTAATGGAGATATAATAATATTTAAACATTATAAGCGTAAGATTAATTTGACACATCTGAATGATTAAATAAATAATGTGATAGGGTGCAAGTGGCAACATGAATTTCTTGATGAATGGAACATTTATTCAGATTATGGATAAATTTAAAGAGGAGTTGCAATTACATGTTAAATCCTGGGTTATGCCATAGTGATAGTTCATAATTGTAGGAAATCTAGGATGCGTCGAATGGTGCGAATTAAATAGTCTGATTTGCTATTAGGAAACAATCGACAAATTAGACCATGCAACCAACGATAATGTCCAACGTTGAGAATTGAAGACCATGCGAAGATATAAGTGTCTTTAGTTTTGTAACAACCTTCACAGACAATTTCAGGTTCATCACTAGAAGCAGGGTTGACTTGTAACAAAATCATCAGGGTGTGAAAGTTTGGAAAAATGTAATAATACCAAGCTCGAGGGGGTTCAACTTCAAGATGAGGGCACACCTTTCATAGTTCGGAATCTTCATCACGAAGATGTTGCATGAATGTCAAATATAAGGATGACTTTGGAGGCGATTCTTCATTCACTTGTGTAGCTTAAAGCCTGTAAAAAGTGCTCATGCATGATGCCATGAATTTAAGGAAAGGAAAAAATATCTTCAATCAAAATCAATTCGATAATGAATATGTGGAAGACTTGGTACATTAAGATGCGTGATTGTAATTTATAGGTCAAGGAAAAATAAAGAAAGGCATAAAATAATGGTTTAGAACCATGGTAAAGTAAAACCTTAGGATCAATGGAAAAAAAGAAGGTTCATGTATAAATTTTAGGGGGGAAAATGAGAAAAGGTGAAAATGATGCTTTTCCTTTTCCTTCTAAAGACCACCAAGCATTGGATTATCAAACATTGGAACCTTTCAAGGACCATCAAACATTGGAACCTTTCAAAGACCGTCAAACATTAGAACCTTTCAAAGACCACCAAACATTAGAACCTTTCAAAGACCACTGAACATTAGAACCTTTCAAAGACCACCGAACATTGGAACCTTTCAAAAACAACCAAACATTGAAACCTTTCAAAGACCATCGAACATTAGAACCTTTCAAAGACCACTAAACATTGGAACCTTTCATAGGCCATTGAGTTGGGGTCTTCTTTCACCTCCTTCCTTCTCCTTTTCTTTAAAAGGCAAATTCGGATCATTTGGGGCTCTATTTTGGACATAATTTTTTATTTGAATATTGAGAAAACTTATTCCTACAACTTTCCTTGGGAGGAAAAAAATGATTAGTTTTAATAATGGTGGAAAAACGGAGAATAGATTGGATGAATGTGGTATTTTTTGAAGGAATGGAAGTAAATAAAGATAGTGTTGCGAGCTTGAAATCTTAGAGAAATTTCACAAACCTTCTCAGTTTGGTAGCACAACTTCTTATTGATTTGGGTGTAGAGTTTAAAATTTGGTATGCAAATGCGCCTTGTAGTTAGCTTTTTAGTAAATTAAGGCAAACTAGATTTGGATAACATATGTGATAGGAATAATATTTTAAGTGACTATAGATTTGCTGCCAAGTCAAACATGGTGTCGAATCCTTAAAAGTTGGTTTAAGCATGTGACAATTTAACATAAAATTCTAGGATTTGGAGTGTTTGAACTTAAAAATATATATCTATCAATTCCAAATCATAAATGATGCATACGAGGTAAACTATTTGGTTTCAACTACAAACGCAACTTAACATCTAAAGATACATTTTGCACTTTTCCTTCGCCGCTAGCATATGTACCTCCTAGTATAATCACTTCATAGAACCAGGAGTAGAGGGACAAAAAGTTGCCTCACAAGTTGCAAATGGTCATTACATCTCAAAAATTGAATTGTAAACCTAGTTGCAAAACATCCGTTTTTTTCATAGTGTCAAGGTTAACCCAACACCATGGAAGTTAGGCTTGTGCAATTAGAGGCCTTAGTTACAAGCATGGTGGCTTAGGTGACGTTTAAATGCATCTGGGTTAAAGAAGGCAAAGGATAAAAAAGATGCCAATTTTTTGGTTTGGATGTTAACCCAAGATATTTTTAGGGAAATGATTTTTTATGGATTAATGGCCCCAAATAAAAATATGTTGGATGTCTCAAGAGGCCATGATGATGGAAACCATATTGGGGCCATCAATTCAACCGAAATGTTTGTCATGGTTGGCCACACTAGTGACAAGGGCTAATGTTTGAATGTATGAACCACAAAATGTTCATGAAAAGTTGGATCCTCAATGTGATGAAGATTAGCACTAAATGCAGTTCCCATAAATCATTTGTATTAACAAATATCATTCCCAATCCTATGGGGGCATCAACTTTTAGTGGGGTGCCAAAAAAAATACTTGATTTTATTCCTAGGCGCAAGGCGCCCATGAGTTTATTGGGGATGGCCAAAATGATGTACTAGACACCATTATTTTCCATTGAGAGTCAACATTGGCCATGCTAGGTATGGAATCAATAATCGTGTTGTGTTTAATAATCACATTATGGGAAGCAAGGGAACACAAAATGTGGTGGTTAGGTTGGAGGACATTTGATATTTATTAAAAATTTTGAATAGGTTTTTGAGGCCAATAGCATGGAGGTTTACAAGGTGCACCCCAAATTTTGGCATGTGGTTATGGCCAAACCTCATGATGGTCTTGGATTGACTGATGTTAATTTCAACCCATACATCAATGGGTGGCTCGAAGACATCTTGATTTATACCCAAATAAGAGGTTGTGATCCAAATTAATCCTACAAAACTAACATACTACACTATAATAAAGGCTTGAATAATGGTCATGCATGTTACATCCTATGATGTAATGGTTGGAATTGAGGTTTTCTATCCCTTGAGGGTTACCATTAATTTTTGGGGCCATTGACCAAACTACAAACATTAACCAATCATTTTATTCATAAAGTTTGGTACACTCTATCATCACTAAGCCCCACAAACACTCATGTAGATGTTGGTAATGGGGTGTCAAAATTGAACCCATTAGACACCAAGGTTATTCATCAAGATATTCCCAAGGATGGGATTTGTGTCTATTATAATTGTTGGAGGCAATAATTCCAATCTAGCTGTAATGTTGTGGTGAGGGATCCAAGTAAGGCAATACCATTATGTGGAGCAACATCCACATGCTAGGAAAATTTATTCCATGCTTGTTGTTGAATACTTGGGATGTGTAGTATGGCAACTTCTTTTGACATTACCTTTTCTCATATAAAATGGTAATGACATTCAATATGTTTGGTCTTGGTGTATTAAAAGACATGATTTTTGGTCATTTTAATGTTGCTGATGTTGTCATAGAACATAGTAGTTGGTCTTGGTTTTATGTGTTTGATCTCAGTTAAAAATTTCCTTAACTAAACCACCTCTTTGGTGCCTTCCATCAGTGCATGGTATTTTGCTTCCGCCAAAGACAATGTTACAATAGCTTGTCTATTCCCATTCCCAGAAGCCATTGGTGAGTTTCTAATTTTGAAAATGTAACCATTAATTGATCTTTTAAGCTTTAGATTACTTGCCCAATCAACATCCATCAAAACTTCTAAATCAATATTATCTTTTCTTCGATACAAAATTCCATAGTTTGTAATATTTTTCAAGTATCAAAAAATCTGCTTCACTACATGCAAATGAGGTAATTGACATCAATTAGAAATTGACTTATCGTTGACATTGAAAATTTGATAACAGGTCTAGTACTGACCATATATATCAATTTACCAACCATTTTCTTATAAGTGGTGCCATCCACCTTTTGACCATTCATGTCTGTGGTGAATATCGTGTTTTTTGCCATAAGCACCTTAATAGCATTGCACTTTGCCATTCCAAACATTTATAGTATGTTTTCAATGTAAGGTCTTTGAAACATGAACACTCTTTTTTTGGTAAAACTAAAATGGATGCATAGATAGTGTCTAAGTTGTCCCAAATTTGTCATTTTGAACTTGTTTGCTAGTTGCACCTAGAGCCAAACAATTTTCTCTTTCAAGTTGCCTATGATGATTAAATTGTCAACGTAAAGCATGACTATCAAGATCTACCCTTCTTGATGCTAGTAGTAAATATTTGAGTTAACTCCACTTTTAATCATATGCAAGTCTCCAAAAAAATTGTAAATTTTTTCATACTAGGCTCAAAGGGCTTGTCAAAGCCCATACAAAACCTTATTAAGTTTACAAACCAAATGTTCTTTCCTTAGTTGTGTGAAACCTTTCAACTATATCATGTACACCTCGTCATGGAGATCACCATTTAAAAACACAATTTTCATGTCCATTTGTGAAATTTTCCATCCATAATGTGCTGCAAGGGCTATCGTAGATCTAATTGTGATCCATTTGATTACTGGAGCAAAGGTTTTTTGAAAATACAATCCCTCTTTTTGTTCACAACCTCTTGCCATTAACCTAGCCTTGAATTTGGAAGTTTTCCCATTTGAATCATTTAAAACTTTGTAGACCCACCTATTTGTGATTGGCTTCTTCCTAGGGGCAATTCATATAATTGCCAAATCCAATTGTATGAGATGGAATCCATCTTTTCTAGCATTGCTAATTTCCACTTGTTGTTTGCAACTACCTTTGAAAAACTAATTGGTTCTAAAACAAAATCAATTGTTCCAATAATGAATTCATCAAAATGTTTAGGAAACATTTTTGTCCTTTTTTGGTCATTGCTACAACTCACTAGTTCAATATTCTTCACTAGACTATTGCACTTGATTATTTGCATGAACTCTTGGTTGGTTACTAACTTCAATCCTTCCTAAAAAGAGGTCATGGTTTGAACATTGAGATTTATTCTTTGTATAAGAAAATATCTAAGATCCTTGTGAATCATCTTCTATTAATTCATGTTGTGACATGTTTTGAAACATTCTAATCTTATGCGGCCACTTAAAGTGCTCACTTTCCTTTGATGTGGTATTTTGTTGGAAAGAAAAAACATTTGGATTAATTTCTTTTTTTGTGGTGTTATGTTCTAGAAATGAAACACCACTCTCAAATCTAATCCAATGTGCATTCATTGAATCTAACATTTCAACTAAGGATGAATTTCTTAATCCTTGGATTGAACAACCTATAGGCTTTTATGCAAATGTTATAACCCACTAACCAACATAGTTATGATTTTGAATCATTTTTTTTTCTTAGGATTCAAGATTAGAGCAAGAACAACACATCCAAAAATCTTCAAGTGTCCCAAATCCAGTTTGTTTTTGAACCATAATTCTTTATGTGTATTGCCTTGATTGGTTTGAGATGATGAATGGTTCACTACATAGTTGGTGGTATTTACTGCTTTTATCCACAAACTTTTGGGAAGTCCACTTTCCAACAATATGCTCTTGGCCTTTTCAACTATGGTCTAACTTTTCCTTTCAGAAATTCCATTTTATTGTGGTGTCATGTGAGCCTGACTAAATTGTTTATTTATTCCATTATTTTCACAATACTTTGTGAAGTCTTGAATAATGAACTTTCCATTGTTGTTTGATCCAAGAACCTTGACTAATTTTCTCATTTTTTTTTTCCATTTCATTTTTGAAGGTTGTAAATGTAGACAAGGCATTAAATTTTTCTTTAAAAAATGACCCACATATTCCTACTAAAGTCATCCATAAAAATTATGAAATACTTTGATCTAAACAATGATGGAATAAAGAAAGGGCCATAAAAATTGGTGTGTATTAATTGCAATACACTTCTTGCTCTTGATTGGACTTTTGTAGGATCAACTTTCAAGATTGCTTCCTTGCCATGCAATCTACACAAAATTCTTGTCGCTTTCATTATCTTCAGGAGCCCAATTGTTAGACCTTTAATATTCATTGTGTAAAGAGTTTGATAATGTAGGTGTGCCATTCTCCCATGCCAAAGCATGGTTTGACTTTGGTCCAAAGTCTTCAAATACAAGTTTCCACAACTTCTTGGGGTGATTTTTCATAATGAACCTCTAATTTGTAGAGTCCATTCTTTGGGATGTCTTTGACAACTTTTTGCCACAATGATGTTTGGGTCCTTGTTTTGTATGACCAAACATTTTCCAAAGTCAAGTACCATAACATTACTTTTATTTGCAATTGTCCCAACTAATAACAATTTCTTATTGAGGCCTATAACATAAAGAACATCAACAATAATTTTTATTTTCCCATAATTGGAAAACAACCTCATTTTGCCTTTCTCATACATGCCATGAATTTACCATCTAGCAAATTTCACATTGTGTATTTTCATTGAATTTTTTAAACCTTTGAAATTAGACTTGTCTCCTTACACACACTTGGTAGCACATGAGTCAAGATACCAACAATTTGCTGTACTCTTGTTTCAAAGAAGTCCACATTCTCTTCAAACTCATCCTCCTTTGCTTCTTCGCCCTCCACAACACTAACAACTTCTTTAGATTTTGATAGCTTGTCCTCCTTTCCTTCGATTTAAGACCTAGCAAGTTTGGTTATAGAGTTAGAACCCTTGTCAACTCTAGGCTTTTTAGGTTTTGGATAACTATTTGTTTAATGACTTGGTTTGCCACAATTGTGGCACTTTCTTGGATGTTCAAATTTTTTTCCAATGTTGTTATTCTTTTTTTTCAAATTTTTTTGGACCTTCAACAACATAGCTTTTTCAGACTTGGTTTGATCACCATGTAGTTCCCTTTGTTGTGCCTCTTGCAACAACTTGAACGTTAATAGGTAAAAAATTTGGAAGTGTTTCTTGAGTTGACATGCCTTGTACAAAATTCTTGTACGATTCAAGTAGAACATTTACCCTATTAGCATCACATCTTCATCTCTAATGATGTCACCCACTTTTGCAATTTGACCAAGGAGGTCTTTAACAACAAATGGAATTTGACATGTTATAAGTTTCTTGCATGTTTAACTTGTAAAATGTGCTTTTAAGCAAAAATAATTTATAAGTTCTTGTAGATTCGTAAAGCTTTTTCAAAATATTCCAAACTTCTTTTGGACTATTTAAATGAAAGATGTGAGGAATGATATCATCTTTTATTGACAAATTAATGATGGCTAGAGCTCATGATTGTTGTTGTGATGTCGTCACTGAATATTGTTCCAAGATGGACCTCATAAGATTGGACAAAATTAGATGTTAAAACATCTCTTGCATCAAAATATTCTTCATTCTAAACTTCCATGCTCCATAGTTGGTGGCTCTTGACAACTTGTATTGATTGGACATTGCATAGTTAATTGAATTTCCCATCCTAATGACTTGAATGTTCGGCTTTGCATTGTCAAATCTTGTAGAGCTCCTTCAATCCTCCATTAGTGTAAGATTGCGATCCCTCATTGTTTCACTACATGCAAATTCGGAGCCGAATGGTCCAATGTTGACCTCCAAATTTCCAAACATTGGTTTGAGAGATTATTTGAACATTCGTCACCTTTCTTTGACAAATCGCAAAGCTTTCAACTAACATATCACTTTTGAATAGGAACACTTTAATTCCATGTAGAATTTTATATTGAAAGGGACTTTACTTCCGAAAGTGTCTAACTACTAAACATTATAGCAATATACACATGAAGAGATGTATAAAACACCGTCCTAAACTAAAAATAATGTTGATTTGATATATGAATCACCGCAACCATTTCTAGTTGCAATAAAAAACTAAAAGTCACCAAAAGGATTCCTTCCCTACATCAACGAATCAATCCATTGTGAATGGTGATGTGCTAACTTATCTATAACTTGCCACCTTTTTGTAAGTTGCCACCATCATGCAATAACTATATGTCATGAGTACGCAGTAGCAAGTTAGATTAAAGATCCAACATGAGGTGTGTAATTACTATATTCTACAAGAGGAAGGCTTTCTCTGCTCACCACCATAATTTAATGGTTGTAGCCCCAAAGGGAGTAGCCCCAGAGCATAGTCCTGAAAATTAGGGCAGTCATAGGGCGTCCCCTAAATTGAGGCTTGTAGATCCAGGGGCAACTGCCCAAGAGTTTAGACTCAAAAATTAGGGCAGGCATGGGGGAGCAGGCCTTCCCCCCATCCACTATAAAGTACAAAGGGTCTTATTGCTGTCTATCTCTGCATGCTAGAATATCTTATGGTAGAATGAATGTCTTCATGCAAAATGGTAGAAGGTCTCTTCCATTCAGGAATGCATCTTCCATGTGGGAACTGGGGAGAGACAAACTTTGGTTGGGAAATAGAGTGACTTGATTGAAAAGAGGTTTTTTGCAGAATTCCCATTTCTCAAAAATGGTACGAAATTCTTACATCAAGATCAAACAAAAATTACATACGAAGTCTATCTCTCTCTCTCGACTCTGGACTCTCCTTGTGTGCTTTGTTGTTGTGCTTTCTAGTAAGGAAGTTTCATCAGGTTTACATCATTTCAACTTGTTAAAAAGTGTGCACCTTCCAAAAAGTAAGTTTTAAAAGAAATAAAATTAAAGAGGCAGAAGATGGTTGAAATGTTCTCGTTTGCATTTGAGAGTGTGAAACCCATCTTTAAAAAGTGGAGGCATCTCTAAAAAGCGGGGGTGTATAGAAGGAAGAGAGGTGACGACACAAAGCCCGACATGCTTTGGTCGGCTGACCTTACATCATTCTCTTGGACATGTGCCAAAGAAGTGGGCAAGGGGACAAACAAATTATATTTTACGTATGAAAGTCCCCTTTGGGGTGCATGCCACCCAACAACCTGCTACCTAGTCGTTAAGCTTTCATTGGCTAGCAGACCTTGCCTATGTCACACTTCAGCTGCTTGGGCTCTTGATCTTCTGCAAATCCATGTCTTCCTTTGTATATGCAAGTTGGAAGCTTTGGATATTGGGGGGGCATGGGTGGGAACAACCCTGCACTCTTCCTTTTCCAAATACCCAAAAGAATTGGGTCCACTTAGCTCGCGGACTCCTTCTGACACAAAGTTTTGCCCCTCTCGTCCACAACAGTCATCATTCACTTCTATCCGACCCTATCCAAAACAAAAAAACCTATTGCTCTGCTTCTCAGCCTCGTCCTCCTACCAGGCTCACCCCCACACCGACCAACTATTAACAACTAACGGAGCACCTATGCTCATCGTACCTTTACCTTCTTGAGTGGGACCTCGAGGCTCTTACTATATTTGACCTCGGCAATGTTAAATTTGGAGTCATCAACCCTGCTTTTAGAGTACGATAAAGCTCAAGGAGAAGGACATTTCTCAAAATAAGCACCCACCAGAGGGGCCTTTGCGGAGGAAAAGTTCTGCTTGATAATAATGTGCCCTCCAAATACATTACAATTTTTTCTGCTGGTGCTTTACATCTTAGAAGAAGATGCTTATACTGTTTAGAAGCAACCAAAAATAATTGGGGATTTCAAACCTTAAACCCTAAAAGACCATTCCAAATTGGAACCTTTTTGTATTCGTCTTTTCATATAATAACCTTTCAATCGTCACATGTAAAAAAAAGAATGTTTTTGTCCTCAAACACAAAATTGTTGTGCAAGGTAAATATCAAGCAATACCAAAAAAAGAAGTTGAATGCAAGATGATAAGACAATGCACAACTCAAATTCTCTTGCAAGATGATCAAATAACACAAAAATATAAGTTGTGGAATGTAACATGAATACAAAACAACTCACAAATTTGCACAAAAATTCTCATGATAAAACATGTAAAAAAAAAGTGATCATGAAATTTTGTTTTGATATTGTAGGATTCAAGGAGCAAATGAAAATATATTAATAGTTTGATCTTATGTCAATTTGATCTCACTAGTAGTACAGAGCAACACAAAGCCCCAGATAATATATCCCACCCTTCTCCTTCCACATTTAAAACATTGATATGCATCCAACAACTAAGATTTTTAGAAATATTGAATAAAGAAATGATAGAGCTTTGGGTCTTGCCCAAGAAGTTGGGTCTTCATTTTACGAGCATTTTTTTTTCCTTGAGCTGGCCCAAGAATATGATGCCAAAATAATGCCATGTAGGTGACCACATCATTATCGGTTCTTGAGCTTAGGCCCTGGTGTAAACCCAGTGGCCCTGTTTTGAAGATTCAACAAATAGGATTGTTCCATTTTGAGTTGGGCCAATTCTTGCACCCTCGTGTAAAGTGGGCCTATTGCAAACTTTGTCATGCAAAACTACGGGAACAAGTAATCTCTTACAAGGTCTTTTGCTCTTTCTGCCTTTCTAATAGGTACTATATCATTAGCCTGAACAAATACAAAAGAGCATAGTTCTATTACAGACCTCCTTGCCTTCTGTTCTCAGTACAAATACCAAGTGATGGCAGTACAAAGTGGGCTTTGAATTTGTTCCACCATCAAAGTTGACAGCCCCCAATACAGATCTTACCCAGTAAGAAAGATAGATTAGATCTGGTACGTCGGTTTAACATATTTACCAATGTTGGTCAAGATATGATTATCATATACCAATATGGTAATGGTATAAAACATATAAAAAAATGTTAATATTTAGAATGATATAGGTGCTATACGAATTGTCAAATTTACGTATTGTTATGGTATGAGTTTATGATCTTTAGATAATGGTAAGAGTATAAGTAGTGAGGAGACCAAGACCAAGAAACAAATATGAATATTGATATTATGTGAAAAATTCACTCTGTTTTTTAATCACTTTAATTTTCAAGTCAATTAACTTTTAGTACGTAAAAAAAAAAGGATCATTAGTAATGTCAGGATCATTCTAACATGGTGATATTTCAACTCCTCCTTTGCATATGAGGCCAGTTGTTTGAAAACATTGGTGTCTCCGAGTTAGAGGATATATGTGGAAGAGTGAGAAGAGACTTGGACCTGAATGCATTGCAATTTGTTGCAATTCTTACTTTGACCTGGGTTCTTGACCAAGGGCTTGTATCGCATCCATGGTCATGCATGTGTCTTCTTTTCACGCGAGTATTGGCATGCTAGAAAACCAATATAAGTTGTGAACAATTTTACATGTTTTAATTAGTTTTGTTAATGGTTTTGTATTTGGTTTATATTTTTCCTCTACATTTGTGAATGAGTTCAATCACAAACTTAAGTTTTTGATTCATAAGGTCATGATCTAAAAGCACGATATTGCATATCTTCTTACAATAACAACATGTCGGGAATCAAATATTATATAACCAATAATATTTGGAAACTTATAAACTCCACCCCCCCCCTTCATTCTCTAGCCTCACTTCCAATTCATACCAACCGTCCAATAACAAAGCAAAGATGGTGATCTGTATCAGAAATAGTCTACCACAACCCCCTATGCCTGGTCTGGAAAATACCAGTGTTGGGCAGTTCTTGTCTTTTATGAAGAACCTTTTGTTTCAGTTCTTTAAAAAAAAAGAAAAAGAATGGACCTGGTTTTAGCTCCAGTTCCCTGACCCCCGCCCCCAAAAAAAAAGGAACTTCAGGTTTGATTCTTGTCTGATTCTTGAAAATTAAAAAAATTCAAGTTTCAATTTCAATTTTGGTTCTAAAAATCAGACCAAGTTACTTGGAACCAAACTTTCAAAACCAAAAAATTGAAAAAAGAAAAAAAAAAGAAAAAAAGAATCCTAGTTTCAACTTGAGGCCATTAATATTTAGTAATTAAGTTTATTATGTTATATACCAGCCAACAAACTATATAGGTACTTGTTCAACATTGATGTTTACCCGTATTTTTTAAAGAGCTTATGTAAGTATATCTGCCAATAATTTTATAAAACTGGCCGGTCCACACTTTCCACAATCATATGGTGTGTCCTAACTCCTAAGGGATGCACACACAACACACAACACTAATTTTTTACCAGTAAGTAAGTATGTTTTCTTTTGTCATGCCCTTGTGCACATTGCACCCTTCCCCAACCACTCTTTTCCCAAGCCCCAGAACAACACACGATATAAAATAAGTTAGGTTTAGCTGAGTTGCTGAGTGCGTGTTTGGTCAGGTTCCAAAAAAATAAAATGAACTCCTCTCCCCAAACATGGACGGTACATTGTTAACTTATCTGCCAGGCTTATTAGTTGCAGCCATGATCTCACTATAGCAAAGAGCAAACATGCATGGATCTCCTGACTAAGTCAGTGGATGAATCTCTCTGAGTTTCAACTTGTTTGGTTGACTACAAGCTCGACCCCACCCCTTGCATGCTAGCACACAATTTGTTACTTGCTGGAACGTAATATGGAGCTTAAACTTAGATTGACATCCATTTCTTTTTTGCCCTTTCCATTTTCTTCCGTGTCCTCATGCAATCAAAGTTTGTCAGGTTTAGATAACTTTTTAAGTACACCTTAAACTCATTTTCGTTGACTCGATTTGCTGCCATAATACATTGTATAGTATTATTCAACAATCACAACTTTTTTATGTTCATATAATTTTTTTATTCATAAGAAAACTAAAACCCTAAACCCTTTTTTATTCATAAGAAAATTCAGAGTTAAATTAACATGAAGCCTCAGCTGTAACATGATCACATGAATGAAGACTAAATGGGAACAAGATCAACTCCCAAGCAAGGCTTTTTTTTCCAACTTTATCAAGTAAGTGTACTGGCAACTATCCTGAAGAGGAATGAGCCAAATTTGGCTAGAGGTCAGACAGGACAGTCAAGTTTTTTTTGAATCCTCCCTAGTTCTTGCGAGTTACAGGAACTCACCGTCTAAGTATGATGATTTCTAACTGATCAATGTATGGCAACTTTTATGTATTTTTTCCATAAGAACTCTAACCCTTTGTTCAGTTTGCATTGGACTTTTTCTTGTGTTGTCACAGTGAGAAAATTTGCCAAATATAAACACTGCTCCCAAGCAAGCCAAGGCCTTTTTTTTTAATTCATAAAAAAATTAGGATTAAGGTTAAAGTTAGGGTTAGTGATAGGTGAAGCCTCATCCCCAACAAGCAGCACGTGATGAGTAAAAGGAAACAAAGATTAACAACAAATGAAGCCAAGGTTTTCATTAATTCATAAAAAAGTTAGGTTAAGGTTAGGTTTAGGGTTAGGCAAAGGCATATCCTCAGCAAGCATCACATGAAACGAAAAGGAAACAAGATTAACAGCCAACAAAAGCCAAGGTTCATTAAAAAATTAGGGTTAGGGTTATAATTAGGTTCAGGGTGAAGCCTCGTCCCCAACAAAGCATCACATCAAGAGTCAAAAGCAAACAAGAGTGCAAGTAATGGGTTCCTTCGTCAAGAGTTCTTAGTTTTGTGTAGGTAGATGGCTAGGCTTGTGTGTGAATACCATTGTTGAGATGGCTCTCTTGGTGCATTTTCTCTACTGCTCTAGGCTTTGTTGAAACTGTGGGTTTGATATTCTGGAGCTGGTATTTGTTCCTTGCTTTGTGATGTCCTGAATGCTCATGTTTGACTCAATATTCAGGGACCTTGATGAAGCCCAACCAGTGGGGCGAGCAAGCAACTGGATGCCCTGTCGACAAAGGTGAGAGCTTCTTAGTTTTCCCAACAGCGAACTCTTTTCATATTATCCATTTTCATCTCATATATCTGTTGAAAAAAATTGGACATTCTGTGGCAATTGGGTCTCTGCTGCCTGGTGCAGACGTTTATAAACCAGTCATTTTGACGCTTGAACAGAATGCTGCTGGATTTTGTAAAGAACTTGTGCATGTGTATGTGCTAAGTTACAATAACATGCACATCAGGACTAAGGTGAAGACGAACAATATGTGAGAAAATTGTCTCCAGCTTTTTGCTTTCATAGAAGTTGGAGCAATCTCTGTCTTTTTTTTAAGTCGTGGAAAATTATTAGTATTAGGTTCTCAGTTTTGATGGATTGCATTTAACAATGATGTGTGCAGCCCAGGATCTCCTGGATGAGGTAGACAACATTCCTGAGCATGAATAGGGCTGCCAACAGATTGGTGGGACTAGTTAGGTCAAACAGATTTACAATTGAGCTGGTTCTAGCTTGTTCTTTCAGCTTTCTCTTTCATGTGATTGATCTGAGGATATCTACATTACATTCCAGCTGTTTCTGAATATCACCCACGATTCGATTCAGTATTTCTGGTAGACATGGATGTGCACATTTTGACATGTTGGTTCAAGATATCATGTACAAAGGTATGTGGATGTTGGACAATTGAGAAGTTGACACTGGCAGCTGCATCTCATCTGCAAACTGCCATTCTTAGTGTGCACAATCTTACTGGTGACTGTGGATCCACACCTCCTGACCAGAGTGCATACACATCTGCTATGCTAGTTCAGTATAAATGTTGTTCTGGCTGTAATGCAAACAACCCTAATCCTTGGTCTATTCTCTTGGGATTTTCCCTGACTCACATACATACAGAATTATGCTGGAATGATAAGAATGAATTGGGCAGAGCCTCAGCAATTGTAAGTATACCTCACCATCACATAACTGTCTACACTAATTGACACTCTTTGGCCATTTCCCTGTAATGTCTGTTCTGATTTTCAAGGAAAAGGAATGGTCTGCTGGCCAATCATGGCTGGATGCAGTCTTGAAAGGAGACATTTTTCATTACCACAGAGCTTTCCAGCAGTGAGCTGTGTAGATTATTAGGCTTAGCTGTGGCTATATGAGTAACCAGTATAAAACAAAAGATCTGATTCAGAGAATAACAACTACAGCCCAGCATGGCCAAATGTCCAAGGATAGTTGATACTAGAGAGAGACACACTTCTAGATTGTGTCTCTGAGCATCATTTGGTTGGACTATGATTTGCTCAATTTGGTCTTGTGGGGGATGCTTGTTAGAATCAGTATAGGGATGGGTTCATTAATGTTCATGTACAAGTATGTCCTGATATAATCTTGGAAGTACAGGGTGACAGAAAAATTAGAGGATTCTTGAAAGAGCTCTACTCTTGGCTTGGAAAGAACAGGGCAAAATACCTGAAGCTGGTCCTGTAGTTGTTATTCATGCCCATGAGATGTCATTCTCATGAGATCATTAGCCTATTATTTTCTGAGACAAAATAGGTGAGCACAGGTTTGAGATTAATAGGGACTGACCTAGTATCGCAGGCAGAGATTCCTGAGATATGTTCAGAACAAAATCATGGATGGCACAGAAGATCTCTGGAATACATCTAATGAAGAGCATTAAATGCTTATACAGAAGGGTCAAGAGACTTGGGAGACCATAGTCAACAATGTACGCAGGAATGTCAAAACAACCTGATATGAGTGGTCATGAGGTTACTGAATCACTGACCAAACAACAAGAAGACTGGGTAAAGAGCATACCCATCTGGAGGAAGAGGCGGACAACACCCAATGACATACGACAAAGCAATTCCGCAGCACTGTGGTTAACTATACATGCACATGTTCATTGACCATTAACAGAAACATCGTGGCAGTGAACAACAGTAGCATTCTCCACTGGTCATGCTGGTTGGTAATGGCTTTTTTCAAAGGTGTTGGAAGCACAAAGGACAAACACCTTTTACATGTTCATTGAAAAAGCTGGGAAAATGTTTTCAAAATTTTCCATTGATGTCAGAGCCTAAGGCTTGAATGATTCCTGTCACACCCAACAATGCTGTAATGTATTCTGATTGAGTATTTGCTCAAATACATGACATAAAAGAAATAAGGACATCAAAGAACCAGCATACCGTCTACATTCCTTCTACTCATGATATACTCTAGAAAGAAAGACAACATCAGATATTTAAAATATATCAAATCTTGAAACTTTTATGTAAAGGGTTAGATACTAGTTGAAATAAATTGTGCAATTAGTCCTCAATTGGGATTAGTACTCAGTGCTTGAAACTGACCAGCCAAACATGAGGAATAAATCACAACATGGAACGAAGAAGCTTTTCATTCCTTTCAAACTATGAATAGGAGGACTCCATGGACCTTTGGTTCCTCCTTGCACTTCAACCAACTTATATCCAAAGTGAAGAACTTCCTTTTGAACCATGAAGGATTTGAAGCAAGAAAATGTGAACATTTTTGCAAAATTCTTTGTTGAACATGAATTTTCACTCTAGATTTAAGATTTAAAACTTAATCATTGATTATAAAGTTGTGGAAACCAATTGAATTTTATTTTTCTTATTTTTGAGCTTCAGAGCTCAGTGAGAACTTGAAGAGTCTTTTAAGAAACTGACTAGAGCCTTAGCTTTCTGTAACCTGGCAGAAATTATAATTTATTACCAACAAGTTACAGAAAATAACCAGTACATGCATTCATTTTCATAAGATTATACTAATTCTGAAATGTTTAAGGTGATTCCAATCAACATAAGAAATGGGAAATGAGACAGAGAGCCAGCATGATAAGGAGGCAACAATGGGATCTTCAACTTGACATGAGTGTAAACACACAATGAAGTTGATAGGATAGAGTGTAAACCTGTGCCAAGAAGAGCATCACAAGTGACTAGAGAGGAAAATTCATCCTTGTGTTTGCATCATCACACCAAATCAAGACAAAAGGTTCCACCCAAACCTTGAAATTACGAAAAGGAGGTTAAAAGTCTCTGGAGGGAAACAGTAGAGGTCTTCCTTGAACTGGTTATCACCATTCATCTCCAGCACCAAGTACAAGACGGGTATGTTGTGTATTACATTGATTTATGAAGAAGACTAACTATTCCTTCCGTTACTCCAGTATTGAAAGGTTTCTACAAACATCTCCATTTCCTTTAAGGGTGACTTGGGCAACAATGTTTTTTTAATGAATTTTGTGATGTAACCAAAGTGGCAATCATCCCTCAGAAGAATTGGCTATAAACCAGATATGAAAGTACAAATTTTTGAACATCCTTTCCTATTTTGAGCTACTTACTGGAACCAGAAATAGAAATCTAGCTATTTTTACTTTTCTGCCCTACCTATGGCAATTGAAAGCCATGAATCTCACTTCATTTATGAATTTTTAAAATTTCACTTTCTGGCTAAATTTTGCCATTTGAAAAGGGCTGTAGGACAATGAATGCTCATCAGCTTTCAGTCCCGATCAGCATCTCTTGGAGAGAAATAAGTACCAGTGTGGGGAATCCGAAGTGTCACAAAATTTGAAGTAAATGTTGAACAGGGGATATTGTCATGATACAGAAAGCCATTCATTCTTCTTGGCTAGATCCATAAGCCTGACCAATTTCACAACTACCAGTGGTTTCAAAGGACTTGCCAATTTCATGCAACTAAGCCAACTAGAAGTTGAAATTTCAATGAAATAATATGCTGCTACTACTACTGCCAATGCCACAGGTTAAATCACACACTATTATCCTCTTCAGCTCATTGCAGACTTGATTCTATGATAAACATCCAGGCAGGAAAAGTGAAAATAACATTTGGAAGAGTTGGAAAAGAAATTGGAACTTTTGACTCATCTGCACAGAGAGAGAGAGAGAGAGAGAGAGAGAGAGAGAGAGAGAGAGAGTCAGTCAATTTGTGTACCTTGCCAGCTACCTGTCTTTCATTCCCCACCTTGCTTGAGACTTGCTCAACATCATCTTCATTAGCTGTCAACATCAATACTTTTCATTGGATCAATTCATTGACCAAAAATTCCTCACAATAAAGAAATTAATTGGAAGTATGCTCCAAGAACCAAGACTGAAAACAAATGGTGCCTGAAATTTAGAGAGGATCCCGCATCATTCTCACTCCCTAACAAACCAGGTGCACAAACACAATATCATTCATCATGCTCTCCACTGTGCTGGAGTTTGGGGACTTGTTCACCATGCTCTCCATCGTGCTAGGGTCAGGGGCTGCCAGTACTTTAGAAAAGCTCCTGTACCATGCATGCTACATGTTGTCATGCTTATGTATAAGTTAAGACGTGCATGTTCCAGCAACTTGAAATTTGCATTTTTGTATGGATTCATTCCTCTCTATTTGTTTGCAATTTTCTGTTCAATTCTTGCAACTTGCTAGAAGGTAACACTTTGTTTGGCTAATTTGGATTCAAAATGGCTTTCAAGTCAAGTGTTCCCCACTTCAATGAGAAAGTTCAGAGTCCAGAGCAAAGATGTTTATGAGAAAGGTTGTGTCTAAGGAGTCCAGCAAGTATCCAATTTCCTTCGATGTTGTAAGGTTTGTATCAGCCCCTTTCAGTGCTAGTTGCTACCTCATATCATGAAACCAACGCATTCACTTATTTGCATTACACAATAGATACAAAGGACAAACAAGATGTTTTGATGATTGGAAAGCAAAGTTGTTCAAGCATCCATCCACTCCTTGACAAGTGAAGCTCAACATGAAGTGTTGCTTCCAAGTCTCTTGAAGCATTCATTGCTTGAACAAACACAAAACTAAAGGACAAAATGTACATGGTGAAATCAAGGTTGAGGAGTTTCATGTGTCATTGGAAAGCTCTTTTCAAGGATGTTGTCCCACAAGAATTAATTACCTTCACCCCAGGCCATGATGGGAAGTGGTCATTCTCAAATCTCAACTCTTGTCAATTGCACATGACAACTTGTGGTTTCATATTCAACTTCATTTTGTTGTGGTGTGATGTGGAATGGTGATTGGATTTTCATTTTTATTTTCTAGCAAGTGGGAACAAGGTTGGATAATGGTTTAACCTAACTAGACTGAAGATAAAAAGGTGAAGCAGATGTTGACATGGAAAAACAATAACACTTTCAACAATGGGAATGATCATGATAGTGACCGGCCTCCAAGTGGCTTAAGTAACATAAAGGAACTTGCTTTCTTGCTATAGCGATCACGGGGAATTTTGGCGGGAAATTCTAAAATAACAAAAAAAAGTTTTTTTTTATTATC
>Ga0116231_10006920_pt1 | contig 21205 bp, 16 predicted proteins | sample S1TSphgellanicum_2_FD_89695 | JGI IMG/M metagenome (GOLD analysis project Ga0116231, IMG submission 89695) | Host-associated microbial communities from peat moss isolated from Minnesota, USA - S1T2_Fd - Sphagnum magellanicum MG | ecosystem: Host-associated > Plants > Peat moss > Unclassified...
ATAACAGCTTCCAGCCGGCCCTGGCGACGGCAAGGGAGAAAGCAAAATCGTCGCCGGGCTGCGCACCCTTGCCGCGCAGCCGTGTGTCGAACCACAGGCCGCGAATCGCGGTGGCGCGGAAACTCATGTTCGCGCCCTTCAGATACTGCACTTCGCGCGGCGGCCCGAAGCCGAGATGATGGTTGCCGATGGTGCGGCCCCAGAATTGTACGCGGCCGACCACGCGCCGCTGACGGTCATCGAATGCTGTGCCGTCGTGGCAGCGGTCGCGGCCACCCACGCCACCCACCGCCGGATTGGCGGCAAAATGGGCGAGAACACGCGCGAGCCAGTCGGGCGCGGCCACCGTGTCGTCATCGCAGAAGGCAATGATGTCGCTGCGGTTGGCGGCAAGCCCAGCATTGCGCGCGGCGACCAGGCCAGGCTCGTGCACCGGCACGCGGCGCACGGGCAGAGCATCCGCCGGGCGCGCCGCAAGGGCCTCCATTGTGGCGGTATCGGAGGGGCGGACCACCACCTCCACGTCATCCGGCAGGCGGCTCTGAGCGGCCAGGCCTGCGAGGCAGGTGAGCAGCGAAGTGGGGCGCCGGTAGGTGCAGATCACCACGGCGATATTGGGCGGGCGCGTCATGGCGTGGCGCGGGCGAGCATCTGGGTGAAGGCAGCGGTGAGGCGCCGCAGGTCGCTCGTGTCGGGCCATAGGCGCGGCCAGGCGGCTTTCAGCACCAGGGTGAGCCCGCCAGTGGCAAGCGTCGCGCGCAGGAAGGCGCCGGCCAGTACGGCGAGCGCGATGCCGATCGGGCCGGACGTGCTGGCGAGAGCAGCCATGAGGGGAAGGCTGGTAAGCAGGCCGACGATTTCGCAGATCGTGACAAAACCCGGGCGGCCGCTGGCGGCATAGGCCTGGTAGAGGATGGCGGTGCCGTTGGAGATCACGGTCGCCACCAGCAGAATCCGCAAGGGTGCGATGGAGGCCGCGAAACTTTGGCCGTAGATCAGCAGCAGCAGCGTCGGGCCGCAGATCGCGAGTGCCAGGGCGGCGGCGCCCGAAACGATGGTGACGAGGCGGAACGATAGCGCCACTTTCTCCATCACATGCGCCTTGCTGCGGGCGGCGACGCTGGGGAACAGCACGGTGCTGACGCCGGCGGCGACCACGTTGGGCAAGCGCGCGACGCTTTGCGCGACCGCATAGGCGCCGACGAGGTGGGCGGGAAGCAGAGCGACGGCGATCAACTGGTCGGAATATTGCTGAAAAATGTTCAGCAGATCGACGCCGTAGAGGCGGATTCCGTAGCGGATCAGGTTTGCGGCATGCTTGGGGCTTGGCCGGAAATCGGGTTTTAGCCGCGGCATCATGCGGATGAGGAAGAAGATGAAGACCGGGATGGTCGGGGCGACATAGGCAAGGGCGGCGGTGGAGGGGGTGATCCAGCCCGCGAGGCCGAACGCGGCCAGCAGGGCGAGCACGCCGAAATTCTGCAGATAGAGGGTGAAGCTCGCGAAGGTGAACCAGCCTTGCGCTTCCGCGGCGCCCGACATGGTCCAGTTGGCCAAGGCGAGCGGCAGGCCGAGCAGCAAGAGTCGGCCGAGCCAGAGCGTGTGGGCGTCGTAATTGTGCAGCCAGAGCGGGGCGGCGATCCAGCCGGCGGCGATTCCGACAGCGCCGAACAGCATGGTAAGCGTGAAGCTGGTGCCGAGATAGCGGCTGGCTTCGCCCGGCTGTTCCTTCATGCGGTAGATCAGGGCCGCGTGCAGGCCGAAGCAGCAGATGCCGGCGAGGAAGGCGGGGCCGGTGAGCAGGGCGGCCAGCACGCCACGGCCGGAGGCGCCGAGCAGGGCCGCGGACACCAGGCCGGTGAGGATGTTCACGCCGAGCGCCATGACTCGCAGGCCGATCACCAGGATGGCGGCGCGCCCGCCGCGGGCGGGGGCGGCGGCGTCGAGGCCTAGCCAGCGTTTGGCGGTGGCGGCTACGGGCATGGCGTGAAGGTCTTCTTTTTCTGAAGAAAAAGAAGCAAAAAGACTTTTATTCCTGCGCTCGTGGATAGAGCCGGGCCAAGGCCATGGATGTGGGAGCTGCGGGAAAATAAAAGTCTTTTGCTTCTTTTCTTCAGAAAAGAAGAGCTTTCCTTGAATTGCGGCGTTCGGGTGGCGTGAGAGCCCCCACCCCGGCCCTCCCCATAAAGGGGAGGGGGAAGCCGTCCATGACTCACGCCCCGGCGTCCGGGTTGAAGGGGATGGGCTTGGCGTAGGCGGAGTGGGCCTTGAAATAGAGGCTGCCGTGCTCCGTCTGGCGGCGCAGATCGACCTTGGAGAGAACGGTGCCGCGCAGTGCTATGCCGGAACGGCGGAGAACGCGCACCGCTTCGCTCGCGGCCTCGCGCGGGGTTTCCTGCATCGCCACCATCAGCACCACATCGTCCGCGTAGCCGCCGAGTTCGGCGGCTTCGGAGGTGGCCAGAACGGGCGGCGTATCGATCAGGATGATGTCGAATTGTTGTTGTGCCTGCTGCCACAGATCGCTGAACGGCGCCCAGCCCGGCAGGCCGCGCGGCTTGTCGAAGAAGCTGGACAGGGTGAGGTAGCGCATCGAGGTCTTGAGGTCGGTGGAAACCATGTCGATCAGCCCGGTGCCGTTCGGTCCGCCGGGGAGCGCGATGCGGTCGCGCCGTGTGGCGGCGCCGGCGGCCCAGAGCAGGCGGGCGATGGCGGGGCGGCGCAGATCGCAATCGAGCAGCAGCACCGAATGGCCGGCAAGCGCAGCGGCGCGGCCGAGCGCCACGCAGAAGCTGGATTTGCCTTCATGCGGCAGCGAGGAGGTAATCAGAATCGTTCGGCCCGGCCGCGCAGGGTCGGCCAGCGGGTGGCGGAGTATCTGGGTGAGGGTAGAGTGCACCGCCTCGGTTTCGATCGAGTAGGGTTCATCGACCACCACGTCTTGCGGGGCGCGCGTGTGGCGCAGGAAGAGGCCGAGCACGGGCAGGCCGATTTCGCCTTCGAGCTGGTCGGCATCCTGGAATTTGCCGGAGGCGAATTCATACAGCACGCCGCCGCCGATTCCGGCACCGATGGCGGCCAGGAACGCGCCCGCCGACATCAGCAGTTTTCGTGGAAATACCGGGTAGTCGGGCGGCATCGCCTCGACCACGATGGCGGCGTTGGCGATGGACAGGCGCCGTTCAGCATCGACCTGCTTGAGGCGGACGAACAGGCTTTCGTAAAGCGTGCGCTCGGTGGCGGCCTCGCGCTGCAGTTCCTCAAGGCCGACCCGATCCTGGCTTTCGGTGCTGACCCGTTGCGAAGCCTGCGCGACATCGGCGGCCAGAGCAGCCCTGCGGGCTTGCAAGGCCGCCACCTGGCCGCTGAGGGCGGCTTCGCTGCGGGCGATCTCGGCGCCGGTCTGTGACTCATTGCGCCTTAAGGCGGCCTCCGCCGCCAAAACCGACGGATGCTCCGGCCCCAAGGTCGCGCGTAGTTGCGAAAGATTGGCGGCCAGCTCGCCATGTTTTTCGAGCAGCGTCTGCACCACGATGCTGTCGAGGCTGGAGGCCGCGGTGCTGGGCGCATGCGACGCCAACGCGCCGCGCATCTGGTTCAGCGTGGCCTGTTTCTGGGTAAGTTCGCCGTCCACGTCGTCCATTTCGCGCGAAATTTCGGCGAGGTGGCGGCTGGTGGTGGTGTCGGGCGTGCCGGGCAGGTCGCTGTGCAAGCTGACCAGGCTATGCGCCTGCCGATAGGCTTCCACAGCGCGGTCGGCTTTCACCATCGCTTCCTGCACCAGGGCAAGCTGGCCGCCGAGCCAGGAATCGGCCTCCTGCGCGAGCGCGGCCTTTCGGTCGCGCTGGTATCTCACGTAGGCGGCGGCAAAACCGTTGGCGATGCGCGCGGCTTCATCGGGGTTCTTGTCGCTGGCGCGGACCTGGATGATGTACGACATCTTGTCGTTGGCGATGGTGACGTGGTCGAGCAGCACCTTGCCGGCTTCGGTGACCGAGACCTGGCATTGCGTCGTTGGCGGCAGGCCAAACAGCGCACGGGCACTTTCTAGCATGCTGGCGATCAGCGGGCGTTTTGGGCACAGCTGGTAGTCGCGCCGGTTCTGCAGGCCGAGCGAGAGGGCGGCCTGTTCGGCGAGGCGCGGCGAGGAGAAGGCCGCCATTTCGGTGTGCACGGATTCGGCGCTGACCTGCTCACTGGGGACGACGCTGGTGCTGTCGGCGGAATAGCGAAGTTGCGGGATATCGATGCGGATATCCGCCTCGGCGCTGTAGCGCGGGGTGACGAAGCCCAGCACGATGTAAAGCAGGATGGCGGTGACGGTGGCGCAACCGAGGATCAGCCATTTGTGGCGCATGGCCACATCGAGCGGCGATGTCTCCGCGGGGCGGCGCCAATCGCCGGGGCCGAAGCTTCCCTCGGCGCGCGTTTCGCTGCTCGCGATATTGACCGCGTCATCGTCGGGTGGGGAGGGCAGCATCTGCATGGCCATGCCTCCTACTCGGCCGGTACCAGTTTGGCGGGGGCTTGTACGCGCCAGTCCCGTTCCGTCTGGAAGGCGGCGAAACTTTCGAGCACGAAAGCGGTGAATTCGCGGTCGAACCGCGCCTCGTTGAACCGCTTCGCGTGAGCGTGGCAGTGCGCGGGGGTAAAGCGCCGTTCGCTTTCGATGAAGCGCCGCACCGCCCAGGCGACCGCCTCGGGCGTCGCGGTATCGAAGAACAGGCCGCTCGGGGCGGGGCCGTCACTCACCACGGTTTCGCGCGCCCCGCCGCGGCCGAGTGCGATCACTGGCGTACCCAATGCCTGGGCCTCCAGGGGCGCGATGCCGAAATCCTCGCGGGCGGCGAACAGGAAGGCGCGGGCCTGGCGCATCAGATCGGCGAGAGCGTCATCATCGACAAAGCCCATCATGCGCACATTCGGGCCGGCCATCTTTTTCAGCGCCTCGTCATCGGGGCCGGCGCCGACCACGATCAACTGCTGCTCGGGCAGATGGGAAAAGGCCTCGATGAGAACACGCACGTTCTTGTAGGAGACAAGGCGCGATGCGCTGAGGAAGAAGCCCTGCTTTGGCGTCAGCTCAAGCACATCCGGCACGCGCACCGGCGGGTGGATGACGGTGGCCTCGGCGCCGTAAAGTTTGCGGATGCGGCGGGCGACGTAGCGCGAATTGGCGAGGTAGAAATCGACGCCATGCGCGGTGCGCACGTCCCACACGCGCATGCCATGCAGAATGATGCGCGAGAGCCAGCCGAAAGGGCCGCGTGCGATGCGGGACTCCTCCAGATAGTCCTCCTGCAAATCCCAGGCATAGCGCATCGGCGAATGGACGTAGCTGATGTGCAACTGGTCGGGCCCGGTGAGCACGCCCTTGGCGACGGCGTAGCTGCTGGAGATCACCACGTCGAAGCCGCGCAGATCGAGCTGTTCGATGGCCAGCGGCATCAGCGGCAGGAAGATGCGGTGGTTGCGGCGGATGAACGGCATGCGCTGCAGGAAGGAGGTGTGACTGGTGCCGTAGCCGATGCGCGCGCGGTCCGCGTCCGAAAGATGGTCGAACAGACAAAAAATTTCGGCGCTGGGGAAGCAGCGCAACATGCCCTGCAGCACGCGCTCGGCGCCGCCGATCGTATAGAGCCAGTCATGCACGATGGCGACGCGCATTTTTTAGGCAGCCTCCGCCTGGGTGACGAGCGTGTTGAGCCGGCCCAGCAGTTCGCGTTTGATCACTTTGCCGGTGGGCGAGACCGGCATCTCCGTGACCACGAAGATGCGGCTGGGACGCTTGTAGCTGGCCAATTGATGGCCGGCATATTGCGAAAGTGCCGGCACGTCGATCACATGGCCGGCACGTGCGGTGACGAACGCAAAAATATCCTCGCCGGCGGCGCTGGGCTGGCCGAGCACGGCGGCGCGCAGAACGGAAGGATGGCTTGCCAAGACCGTCTCCACTTCCTCGGGGATCACGTTGAATCCGAAACGGATGATCAGATCCTTGGCACGGCCGACGATGGTGAGATGCCCGTCATCCAATCTTGCCAGATCGCCGGTGCGGAACCAGCCATCCGCATCCAGCACTTCGGCGGTACGTTGCGGATCGCGGAAATAACCGAGCATGACGCCGGGGGTGCGGACATAAAGTTCGCCCTCGGCGCCGAAAGGCAGGTCTGTGCCGTCGGCCCCAGCGAAGCGCGCCTCTACGCCTGGTAGCAGCGGGCCGACCGAGCAATCCGCGCGTTCGGCTCCGGGGCGGGTTTGCGAGATGGTGGGGCTGCACTCGGTGATGCCGTAGGCGTGATGCAGGGGTATGCCGAAAAAAGCCTCTGTCTCGCGCTTCAGCGTCGGCTCGAGCGGCGCGCCGGAGACGGACAGGATTCGCAGATGCGGCGCGTTCGCGCGCAGCGTGCCATGCTGGCGCGCGTAATCCAGCAGCAGCGAAAGCATGGCGGGGGCGCCCAGAACGATCGAAACGCGGGCCTCGGCCAGCACCTTGAGCAAGGCGGGCGGGTTGAAGCGGGCGACGAAGCGGATGGAGGCGCCGTGCATCAGTGTGCCGAGGAACACCGCCGCGAGGCCGACGACGTGGCTGATGGGCAGCAGGCCGAGCATTCTGTCATTCGGCGTAAGGCTGCGGATCCAGCCGGAGACGGCAGCGATATAGAGCAGGTTGCGGTGGGAGAGCATGACGCCCTTGGGCGCGCCGGACGAGCCGGAGGTGTAGATCAGCACCGCGCACTGGCGCGCGGCACTATCCTCCACTGTTTCGGCCCCGGATTCGGCGTTCACGCTGCCGGTTGCGATCTTGCCGAGGCCTGGCACCTCGATTTGGGCGAGGGCGAGGGTGGCGGCATGGGCGCGGGTTTGCGGCGAGCCGAGAACGCCGCAGATCAGGCGGGGATTGCATCTTTCGGCCACCACGGCGATTTCCTGCGCGGCAAGGCGGGCATTGACCATCACCGCCCAGGCGTCGATCGCCGAGCAGGCCAGCAGAAGGGCGCCGGCCTCGCGGCAATTCTCGGTGATGATCATCACCCTGTCGCCGCCACGCACGCCCTGGGCGGTCAGCCAGGCGGCGGCGGCGGTGATCGCGGCGGCGAATTGCGCGTAGGTCCAGGTGCCGGCGCTATCGGCCAGGGCTTCCGCGGCTGGGGATCGCGCGGCATTGAGAAAGACCGGCTCGTGCATGCGGCGCGGCAGGCCGGCGAGCAGGCTTTTTATGTCGGGGTCGGGGCGGATCATGCGCAGGTCTCGGCAATGAAAGAGGCCGCGATGGGGGCCGCATCGGCGATGATGTCGTGCCCCAGACCGGGCAGGATTTCGAGTTTGACGGGCACGCCGGCGCGAGCAAGGCGCGCTTCTGCCTCCTGCGAGCGGGCGGCGAGGACGATGGCGTCGGCGGCACCATGCACCAGCAAGACCGGCGGGTGGGAGGGTGGCGCAAATTCGCCCGGCGGCACCATCAGCGCCCCCGCCAGGGCGACGATGCCGCGCGGGGCAACTCTGCGCCGCATGCCGGCCAGAAGGCAGATCATGGCGCCTTGGCTGAAGCCGCAGAACAGCACGGATTGCGCCGGCAGTTTGTGCCGCGCCAGTTCCGCATCCACGCGCTGATTGAGCCAGGCGGCCGATCTTGCTGCCTCCGCCATTTGCTGGCCGCGGTCCTGCGCGATTCCGAACCATTGGCGGCCTTGCGGCAGCCAGAACCGGCCGCGCCGGATTTTGGGTGCGTTGGGACGGAAGACAATCGCCTGGGGGAAAGCAACGCGCCAGATTGTGGACAGGGGGGCGAGCTGGCGCGCTTTGGCACCAAGGCCGTGGCACAGAACCAGCAGGAAGGGCGCGGCCTGGGTATTGTCGCCCAGATCCTCGGGTAGCTGGGCGATGTCCGGCGGCTGCAGAAGAACGCTGTCCATGACTAATTGCTTATGGGGGAGGCAGGAAGACTGTTCTTTTCTGAAGAAAAGAACCAAAAGACCTTTATGCCTTCGCCCGCGGAACGATCCGGGCCACCGCCACGATCGTGGGAGATGCCGTAAGATAAAAGTCTTTTGCTTCTTTTCTTCAGAAAAGAAGTGCTTTTTTCAATTGCGCGCAATGCGGCACCCCCGGGCGGGGGAAGTTGGACTGCGTTCACTAGAGGCGTGCCTGGACGAGTGTGGGGCGGTCGTTGCGGGTGTGGTGGAGAGAGTCGTGGATGCGGCCGAGCCAGGTAGGCAGGCGGCCCGGCACGCGATAGGGGAGGAAGCGCAGGCGCTTCAGGCCGGGATGCCAGCTTCTGAGCGTGGGCGCGATCTCGTTGCGGTCGAGGCCCCACGGCATCGGCGGCACCGGAAAGTATTGGCCGGCGGGCTGCTTCGTGCAGGTGGCTCTCGAGAGCGAGCGGGGGACCACGTCGAAGGCGATCTCGGCGCCGGGGAAGGTTTCGGCAAGCCGCTTGAACAGCGCCTCCACCGCTTCGGGCCGCAGATACATGAAGAGGCCTTGGGCCACGAAGAACACGCCTTGCGAGGCATCGACTTTCGACAGCCATGCATCGCCGGTGACGTCGGCGGCGAGATGCTTGAAGCGGCCGCCGGGGAGCAGAAACACTTCGCGGGCGCCGATGCTTTCGGGCAGATCGACGCTGAGCCAGCGCAGCGTGCCGTTATCGACGCGCCAGGCCTGGGTTTCCAGCCCTTCGCCGAGCGAGACGACCAGGCCGTTGGGGTGTTTGCGGGACCAGCGTCGTATGGCCTTGTCGAGCAGGGCGGCGCGCACCGCGAAAAGCCGGTTGGGCGGCCCGAAGCGGCCGGCGAAATCGCAATCGATCAGCCGCACCAGGGCCGCCGCGCGCGCATCGCGCAGCACGCTGCCGGGCAGATTGAATTCCCCCGCCCGGGCATGCAGCGTCCAGAGCATCGTCTCGGGCACGCCATCGAGATGGAGCGGCTGGGCCATCATAAGGGGGATTTGGCCTTGGTTTGGGCGAGGGCCGCTTCGATCGCCCTGGTGAGGCATTCGGCGGTAGGTTTGGAATCGTTGCGCACCAGCGCCTGGTGGTCGGTGGGCAGGTCGATGACGGTGAGGCTGCCGACCAGGTGGCGCCAGACGGATTTCGGATTGAATGGGATCACCTGCCGCTCGGTTGCGTGCAGCACCAAAAGCGGGCCACGGTAGGGCGCGGGCGTGTAGGCGCGGAAGGCGCGCCTGGCGGCCGCAATCACGGCCTCGATGGTTTCGTAGTTTTCGGCGGTGACGGCGGAGCGATCGAGCGGCACCAACATTTCGGCCGGTTTGGGCGCGCGGCCGGCGAGATCATAGACCCAGGCGGTGCCCAGAATGTCGGCCGGCAGGGTGACCGCGCGCACGGCGCCGCGGCAGAGGCGTTTTGCGACGACCAGCGGCGAGCGGCCACGCAACTTGGCAAATTCGCGGCGGATCAGGCGGCTCCAGACGGTGGCCGAGAAATACACGTTCACCTGCCGGAGGAAGGCCATCAATTTCGCGGTGCGCGGCCATGTGGTGGGATGCGGAAAAGTGTCGAGCATCGCGAGCAGGGCGATCTTTTCGCCTTCGGCATCAAGCCGGCGGGCGATTTCAAGGGCCACCACGCCGCCGAAGGAGTAGCCGGCCAGGAGATACGGGCCTTGTGGGGCGATGTTGCGGATTTTCCGCACCGCATCGTCGGCCATTTCGTGCACATCGGCGAGCGGCTCGCAGGTGCCGTCGAGCCCGACAGCCTCGATGCCCCATACGGCCCGATCGCCGCCGATCTGGCGGGCAAAGTCGCGCAGGATCATGACCGAGCCGCCAAGCCCGTGCAGCAGGAATAGCGGCGGTCCGGCATGGAGTTTCTTGGCCGGGCGCAATTCGACGAGCGTGGGGTCGCGGCCGCTTGTGCTGCCATTCATCAGCAGGTCGGTGAGCTTGGCGATGGTCGTTGCATCGTACAAGGCGGTGACCGGCAAGGTTTTGCCAGTGTGTTCCTCGATATGCAGCAGCAGCGACAAGGCGACCATCGAATCGCCGCCGAGGTCGAAGAAATCCTCGTCGTCCGCGGGATTTTCCACGCCGAGCAGGAGTTCGAACCCGCTGCGGACGGCTTCCTCGACGCGGTCTCGCCCAGGGAGCGCTTTTGGGGGCGCTTTTGGGGCCGCTATTGCGGCCGTCAATGGGCCCGCAACGGAGGCGCTCATGCCGACATCTCCTGTTTGTCAAGAATCCAGTTCTTAAGGACGCACGCGATAAATGTGGTGTCCTTCGGGGCGAGGGGGGGCTCACCGGCTTCGGCGAAGCCAACGGCATAATTCGCCATGGTGCCGGCCGAAAAGCTGCGGGCGGGCAGGTTTTTGGGGGGTGCGGGGGGATGCTTGCTCTCGCCGGTGGAATAACGGCGCAGATCGCGCCGGTATTCCAGATCGAGCGCCGTCTCCTCGTATTCCGGATGGCCTTGCAGAAACAAATGCGGCGCGCCGTATTGCGGCACGAACATATCGACGCCGGAGTGAGGTCCGTGGGTGAGGACGCTGTAGCCGGACGCGGCAAGGTCGGCTGCCGCGAGCTCATTCCAGCGGGAATGCGCCACCTGGAATCGTTCCGGCGTTCCGCGCAGAAGCGGGTGCGGTGTTGCGAGCACCTGGGTGAACATGCCGAACATCTTGTTCGGCAGGCGGCGGCGCTGCACGCCGGAATAATGCAGCACCGCGGCATGCGCCGCGAGACAGGAGAAGATGGCGGGGACATCTTGCTCGCGCACCCAGTCAAACATTTTCGTAAGGCTCGGCCAGAAAACTTCGTCGCGCAGTTGTTCGGCAACCGGTTCGGCGCCGGAAAAGATCACTGCATCGGGCGGAGCGGCGGCGACCTCTTCCGCGGATGTGTAGAAGCGGGCGATGCGGGCGACGGCCATTTCGCCGCGCGGGATTTCCGGCAGGGTGACGCAGCGCAGGTCGATCACCCGCCCGGGGAAAGCCGATTGCAGCAGGCGGGAAAAGCGCCTTTCGGTGGCGGCGAGTGCGGCATCGGACATGGCATTGACGAGCACCACGCTGAGGGCGGAAGGCTTGCCTGGGTCCGGGGTGGCGAGATGGGTGGAGATTTCAGCCATGCGCGCCGCCCACGGCAACCGGCCGAAATTGCGTTGCGGCGGCGAGCGCCTGGTCGAGATCGAGCAGGATGTCGTCGATATGCTCGATGCCGATGGCCAGGCGCACGGTATCCGGCGTGACGCCGGCACGCGCGAGTTCGGGCCCGGCCAGTTGGCGGTGAGTGGTGGAGGCGGGGTGGGTGGCGAGCGATTTGGCGTCACCCATGTTCACCAGCCGCTTGAACATTTGCAAACCATCGAGGAACCGGCGCCCGGCATCGAAACCGCCGCGCACGCCGAAAGTGAGCAGAGCGGGCGCGCGGCCGGCAAGATATTTTTGCAGCAAGGCGTGATAAGCGTTATCTTCGAAACCCGTGTAATTCACCCAATTGACCGCTTTGTGGCCGCGTAAGAACTCGGCGACGGCGCGGGTGTTGGCCACATGGCGTTCGATGCGCAGCGGCAGGGTTTCGAGGCCCTGCAATATCAGGAACCCGTTCATCGGCGAGAGGGTGGAGCCGGTATTGCGCTGGCAGACGGTGCGGCAGCGCGCGACATAGGCGGCGCGGCCGAATTGTTCGGTGTAGATCACGTCGTGATAGGAAGGCTCCGGCTCCACCAACATCGGGAAGCGGGGGCCGTGTGCGCGCCAATCGAAATTGCCGGCATCGACGATCATGCCGCCAAGGCTGGTGCCGTGGCCGCCGATGAATTTGGTGAGCGAATGCAGCACGACATCGGCGCCGTATTCGATCGGCCGCAGCAGGATGGGGGTGGCGACCGTGTTATCCACGATCAGCGGCACGCCGCCTTCATGCGCGGCATCGGCCAGCGCCGCGATATCGGCGATGTTGCCGGCGGGGTTGCCGACGGATTCGCAATAGACGGCCTTGGTGCGGCCATCGATGAGTTTGGCGACAGCTTCGGCGGAATCGTTTTCGGCGAAACGCACCTCCACGCCCTGGCGCTTAAAAATTTGCGCCAGAAGCGTGTAGGTGGCGCCATAGAGTTGCGGCAGGGAGACGATGTTGTCGCCCGCCTCGACCAGATTCATGATGGCGTAATGGATTGCGGCGGAGCCGGCGCTGACGGAAAGCCCTTCGACGCCGCCTTCGAGCATCGCGACGCGCTGTTCCAGCACCGCATTGGTCGGGTTGCCGATGCGGGTATAGATATTGCCGGGAACTTCGAGGTTGAACAGCGCGGCGCCATGGTCGGCGCTGTCGAATTCGAAGGCGACGGTCTGGTAGATCGGCACGGCGCAGGCATGGCTCGTGGGATCGCCCGCATATCCGCCGTGCAGGGCGATGGTTTCGGCTTTCATGCGGCACCGGCGGCCGGCTGGCGGTGCACCTGCGGCCCGCCGGCAAAAGCGTCTTTACGCTCGCTCTTGCGCACGGCTTGGGACAGATGCCGGCTGAGTGTGCGGGCGGTGAAATCGGCGCCGTAGGCAAAGCGCAGCAGTGGGCCGAAAGTGTAGGCCGCGGCGAGCCCGGTGACGTAGAGGCCCTTTACGCTGGTTTGGAATTCTCCGGAGAGATGCGGGATATGGGCGGTCTGGCCGATATCCTGGCGCAGATGTTTGCCGAGAAATTTCAGGCGCCGCAGATCGGGGCGGTAGCCGGTTGCGGCAATGACGCGATCGACCGTGTCGCGGTGGCGCGTGCCATCCGAGCTTGCGAGATGCAATTCGATGCCATGTCCGCTGGTGGCGGCACCTACGATGCGGGTTTGCAGGCGCACATCGACGTGATTTTCCACCGGCGCGCGGGTCCACCAGCCGGCGGAGGGGCCGAGATGCTTTCGCACCACCTTGTGGCGGAAATCCTCCGGCAGGTGGCGGAACAGCCAGGGCGCATCGGTGCAGGCGCGGGATTTCCAGCCGGGGCCAAGACCCGATTGCGGGGCACGGAGGCTTTCCATCAGGCTGCGCTTGCGGCCGGAGGGCGGGCCCAGAAACACGATACGCTTGCCGCGCACGATCAGCGTTGTTTCGGCACCGGCTTCGGCGAGCAGGGCGGCCATGTCGATCGCGGACGCGCCGCCCCCCATCACCGCCACGCGCTTGCCGGCGAGGGCAGCGGGATCGCGAAAGGCGCTGGCGTGGCCTGCCATTTCCGTGGGCAGGCCGGCGAGACATTCGGGCACATGTTCGTAATGGCTGATGCCGGTTGCGATCACGACGCGCCTGGCCACGCAATCCTGGCCGTTGGCAAGTGCCAGGCGGAAGCCGCCATCGGTTTGATCGAGATGCAGTACGTCGGTTTGCTCCAGATGCGGCACCTTGCGGGCCTGGAACGCCATGCCGTAGCGGCAGAACAGGTCTAGCGTGACGGGCAGGCCGGTATCCTGGTAGTTCAGCCGGTTTTCCGCGCAGTAGGTGCCGAGCGTGAGATCGTTCGCGCCATCGTAAAGGCTTGAGGCGAAACCTTCGGATTTCAGCTTCATGCCGGCGGGCATATGGGCGCGCCAGGTGTGCATGGGGGTGCCGAAAATGCGGTTCTCGATGCCGCGCGCGGTGAGGCTGGCGGCGAGCGAGAGCCCGTAGGGTCCGGCGCCGATGATGGCGATTTCGGTGGTCATGTCATATCCATCATGCGGTTGGTCGCGACGGTGGCGCTTTCTGACCTGCGGCGAAGGGCGCGCAGCGCGGTAGCGAGCAGGCCGCGGTCGGGACGGGGTTTTTGCAGAAGTTCCTGCACCAAGGCGGGATCTTCCCATGGCACGTCGTGAAAGCCCTGTTGCAGCCAGGGGCTGGCGGGCGAGCTGTGCCAGGCTTGCGGAAAATAGGCCACTATCTCGCGGTCCGTCACGCGCTGGGGATCGGCCATGGCGGGCAGGCCGGCGATATGGCCGATGCCGCCGACCACGTCGCTGCCGGCGCCGAAAGCCAGATGGGTGAGTGGTGTCGCGCGGGCATTCATCTCGACGAGATGCGCGTCGCCGGTTGCCTCGTCGATCAGGAAATCGAGCCCGAACACGCCGGAGAGCTTTAGGTGCCGCGCGAGTTTGGCGGCGGCTTCGGCCATTTGCGGGTTGTCGATGATGCGCACGACGGAGGAGGCGCCATGGGGGCGCTGCAGAACGAGCGCTTCGGCGCAGACGGTGCCGAGGATCTCGCCATCGAGACAGGCCGATATGCTGTTGGCGGGGCGGCCGGGCTGGAAGCGCTGCAGGCAGAGTCTTGGTGCGGCCCGCTCGAACCAGGGGCGCAGATGGTAGGGGTCGCGATCGACCAGCAGCCGTTTCAAGGCGCGAGCGAGGGAGAGGCGGCGCGACATGCGCGCGCAAGCTTCCTGTGCCTGGCTGGGCGTGCTGACCTCACAGACGCCGAAACCGCCCCATGTGCCATCCACTTTCAGCATCGCGGGCAGGCCAACCTGGCTGATGGCGATTTCCAGCGCCTCGGAGGTATCGACGCGCAGCGTTTCGGGGGCGGATATGCCGAGTTCGCGCGCGGTTGCGATAAGCGCCGTACGATCTTGCAGGATGGGGAAAGAGTGTGGGCTGCCCAGGGAATTTTCGATCACGCGGCGCACCGCGGCGTCGGTGGTGCGGGCATGGAGGAGGTGCAGATGCGTGGCAGCCCGTTCGTCGCAGGGCACAACGAGACAGGCGCCGCTGGCGCGAATGGCGTGGTGCATCGCGCGCAGGGGGGCGAACACGCCGTAGGTGAAATGGCTGCTCGTGGCTGCGGTTTTCAGCAGCGGGTGGCCGGGCCCGCAGAGCGCCGCGATTTGCATGCCGCGGGCGGCGCTGGCCAGCGCGATCCGGGCGGGAAAGGCCCACCAGGTGGTGGAGGCGATCAACACGACCGGGCGCGGGATGGAAGCCTGCCCGAAACCGGGCTGCGATTGTGGCAAAGCCGCGCCCAGCAACGCGTTTTCGCGGTTCACGATGTGGGGTCCCTGAAGACCGGCGGCGGCGGAGGGCATGATATCAGACCGCCGTATCGTCATTGAACATGCGCAGCAGCGTGAGAAGCATGATCCGCAGGTCGAACAGCAGCGACCAGTTGTAGATATATTCGAGATCGTAGCGCACGCGCATCTCGATATCCTCGGCGGTGCGGGTTTCGCCGCGCCAGCCATTCACCTGCGCCCAGCCGGTGATACCGGGGCGCACGCAATGCCGCCTATCATAGAACGGAACGATTTCGGCGAACATGCGGCCGGCGGCGCGGGTTTGTGGCGCATGGGGCCGCGGACCTACCAGCGACATTTCGCCTTTCAGCACGTTCAGCAATTGCGGCAATTCATCGAGGCTGCTGCGGCGGAGAAAGCGGCCCAATTTTGTCACCCGCTTGTCATCGCGGGTGGCCTGCTGGCTGGCGCGCTCATCCTCCATATGATGATACATGCTGCGGAATTTGTAGCATCTGAAAGCGCGCTGGCGGAATCCGACGCGTTCCTGGGTGAACAGGGCCGGCCCCGGGCTTTCCAGCCGGATCGCGAGCGCGATGATTCCCATCAGCGGGAACAAAGCGAGCAGTGCCAGAGTGGCGCCGGCGCGGTCGATGACCGTCTTGAGGCTATAGGTGATGCCGGCGGTGGCCGCCGAACTGGCGGGCGCATAACCCCCCTCGGCCATCGCGAAACCGGCGTGGGCCGGAGGCGTGGCAGCGAAATCCGCGTACGGAGCGCAGGCCGAGGATGCGGACAAAAGAACCTCACGCCGGAGCGGCGTCATCGCATCGAGCCCTTCAAACGAGTTTGTTTAATAAATTGGAAACATCAGCGTAGAAATAGATACACGAGTGGCGTTTTCTGTGTCCAGTGGTAAATCTGTCTTAAAACCAGCCCTAAGGCCGGCCGCCGTAATGGAAAAATCGCGATAATCTACGCGCTATGAGTGAAGCTTACTCAACCATTAATACAGTTTTGTATCAGGAGATGCAAGTTTTCCCTGTTTTTGGCGTAAGGCCCATTTCATGATACAGCTTTGGCGTGCACTGGTTGGGTGTTTGACTACAAAAGTAGTAGCATGGCTGATTGATACGGTCACGCATTTCGCTCCGCGTGTGCGGCATTCAAGCAATAGTTACTAAATCGTCAAAATCGGTCTTGCTGCGCGGCTCTGCGGGCGCATGGCGGTACCGGAGCAAGATTATCAGATTTTGGGCGTAGGAGGTTAGCCGCAATGCAGGCGTTATCAGCGGGGCATGACGTGGTAGCGACTCGGCAAGGCTGCGTGCCGGCGGGCTATGCCGCGCTCGACATGGCGCGGGACCGGGCGGTGGCGTTTCTGCATGGACTCGATTCCCGCGCTGTGGGGGTGACAGCTGAGGCGGGTGCGTTGCGGCTGGCGTTGGGTGGTGATTTGCCGGAGGGGCCGGGCGATGCTTCGGCGGTGATCGACGCGTTGGCGCGCAGCATGGATGCCGGGCTTTTGGGGTGCGGCACCGGGCGGTTTTTCGGCTGGGTGATTGGCGGTGCGTTGCCGGCGGCGATCGCGGCGGACTGGCTGGCCGCGGCTTGGGACCAGAATGCGGCTTCGTATGCGACGAGCCCGGCCAATTCGGTGCTGGAGGAGGTATGCGGGGCGTGGCTGAAGTCCTTGCTGGGGATTCCTGAGACGGCATCATTTGCGTTCGTGACGGGTTGCCAGATGGCGCATGCGACGGCGCTGGCGGCGGCGCGGCACCGGCTGCTGGCGGCGCGGGGGATCGATGTGGAGGCCGATGGGCTTTTTGGGGCGCCGCCGCTTCGGATCTTGACCGGGGTGACGCGGCACGAGTCGTTGTTGCGGGCGGCGCGTCTGGTTGGGATCGGCACGCGGGCGATCGAGATTTTGCCGGTGGATGGGGAGAGCCGCCTGCGGATGGATGCGTTGGCGGCGGCGCTGGGGGCGAGTGACCGGCCGAGCATTGTGTGTTTGCAGGCCGGCGAGATGAATACGGGCGCTTATGATCCGTTCGAGGAGGCGTGTGCGCTGGCGCGGCGGCATGGGGCGTGGGTGCATGTGGATGGGGCGATCGGGTTATGGGCGGCGGCGAGCCCGCGTTTGCGCCATTTGATGGCGGGCGCGGCGGCGGCGGATTCCTGGGCGACGGACGGGCATAAATGGCTGAACGTGACGCAGGATTGCGGCTATGTTTTTGTGGCCGATGCGGCGGCGCATCGGGGGGCTTTCGCGCAGGAGACGAGTTTTGCGCATGCGGTGGAGGATACGCGGCGGGAGTTGGAGTGGGGGCCGGAGTGGTCGCGCAGGGCGCGGGCCATGCCCACCTATGCGGTGTTGCGCAGCCTTGGGCGCTCTGGTGTGGCGGGGTTGATCGAGGGGTGTTGCGACCAGGCGCGGGCGCTGGTTCAGGGTTTGAGTGAGCTGCCAGGTGTGGAGGTGTTGGCCTGGCCGCGGATCAACCAGGCGCTGGTGCGGTTTCTGGCGGCCGATGGCGGGCATGATGCGCGCACGGATGCGGTGGTGGTGGCGTTGCAGCGTGGGGGCGAGGCGTTTTTTGGTTCTACGATGTGGCGCGGGATGCGTGCGATGCGGATATCGGTGAGTGATTGGCGGACGGATTCGCGTGCGGTGGAGAGGGCCATAGGTGCCGTGGCCGACGCGTTAAAGGAATAAAAGTCTTTTGCTTCTTTTCTTCAGAAAAGAAGAGTCTTTCTTGTTTGGTTTCATTCCAAAGAGGAAGGAGAAACATTGACGCAGATGAGTTCGCACAGTTGGCGTAGGAGAGGGGCCGCTGAGTTGGCGTTTGCCGTAGTGAAACTCCTCACCCCGCCGCTCCCCACAAGGGGAAGGGAGAATTATAGCGCCTTTCCCTCGCGGATCATTCCTATGGGCGGTCAGGCGGCTTTTGCGAAATCGCGCCAGCTTGGTTTGGTTTTGACGTTGCTGTTCTTGTACCAGAGGTTTCCGTAATATTGGGTGCGTTGGGTCACCAGGTGATTATACGAGGCTTTCACGGCGTGCATGGTGTCGTTCGCCGGCGAGAACAGGACGACGCTGTTGTTTTTGGTTTGCTGCTTGATGGTGTTGCACCATGACCACGGCACCCAGAAGCGATCCTCGTAGCGGTTTTCGTTCCAGTGGGACTGGATGTATTGCCGCTCGGGTTTGAATTTCAGGTAATGCGTGTGATAATCGATGGTTTCTGAATTTGGCGCGGGGTTCATGTTGATCATGAAGGTAAGCGCTTTCAGGCGAATATCGGGGTGCGGGCTGATTTCGTAGCCATCGAGATATTTCTGCAATCCCACGTCGGTTTTCACGTCGTCGAGGTTGACGTTGAATTTGCGGGCGGCGGTTTGCCAGAAATCGTCGGATTTGAAGAATTGAGCGAGTTCCTGAAGGATCGACCCTTGGGTCGCTTTTTGCAGGCGCAGCGTAACGCCGTATCCGTCGCACAGCCTTTGATCCACTGGCTTGTCGGAGAACGGTTTCTTATGCCAATTGAGATATTCTTTTATGTTCGTCGTGGTGCCGGGAAATTCTATTTCCTTGTAGTTGAGCTTATAGAGCGCGGCGAACAGGGCTTCGTCGGTTTCGACCGGATCGACGTTGATTTCGGGCTGGCTAGTTATTTCCGCGAAATGATCCGAACTGAAGAGGTTTTCGATATACACATGCTTGAATGGGTCATTATCGAACGGCGCGGTATCGATCTTGTCGAGAATGTAGTCGAATTTGCTCATACCTAAGCCCCTTGCCATGCAACAACCCGGGGCAGCGGCTGCCCCTGGGCGTGCCCGGTATCTTTACTGGCACTATAGTCACAGGTGGGCGGCGATTTGCAAGCCTTTTGGGTTTAGAGCGATGCATGGGGCGAGACTGGTGCGGGGGCGACCGGCCGATTCGCGGCCCAATAATTCAGGTTTCGGTCGCGTGGGTGACACTTTGTTGTGCCGGTAGCCAGCTATGCGAAGCGTCGCCACTTGGCGACGCATCGTTTCTCGTTTTGCCGACATTATTATTCTGGCCGGTTACAACACCAGCATCTTCAACATGCGGGCTCCACGCCCGGTCCCATCAAATCGATGCGTTACGCTGCGCCAACGCATCCTGCGGCAGCGCGTTCTTCTTCTGGACAGGCATGGTGCTTGTCAGTCCAGCGCGCCCGGCCGTAGCGTGAGTTTTACCGTGGCGATGCTGCGGGTGGTGTCACGGGCGAAGGGGCCGGTGGCGCTGAAGGCCTCGAAACTGTAGTTCAGCGCCAAGGCGAGGCCGCGGTTGAGCTGCCAGGTGGCGCCGGTGGAGGCAATATAGAGCGATTGGTGGGAGCCATTGCTGGCAAAGTCCCCCAGTTGGTAGTCCGCACTCGCGTCCAGAATCAGGTTGCGCAGATAGGCGTGGTCAATGCGCATATGAGCGGCGGTGTAGGTGTAGGTGCCATCAGGGGCGCCCGGGCTGTTCTGCAAGCTGCGGGTGACGCGGCCGGTGAGCGTTGTCAGCGGCGTTGGCTCCCATACTGCGTCCAGCTCCGCGGCCGGGGTGCTGGTATTGGGCAGGCCGGCGGCGCTGTAATCCAGTTGTTCGTAACCAATCAGGGCACGGTAGCGCAGCACGCCCTCGGGGTGCACGTCGATGCCGCCGAGCACCGAGATGTCACTGTCGTTGAGCGATGGCGTGCCGGGCGTGGTGAAACTGAAGCGCGCCTCGGTGTCGCTGCCGATCAGAACGAGGCTGGCCATGCCCGAAAATTCGTAGTTCAGCGCGAGGGTGGCGGTAGTGGCGATACGGTCGTCGCGTTTGACTTGCTCCACCGGCACGCCGCCGCCGCTATTGGTGTAGGCGGCAATGTCGATGCTGGGGGTGAGCACGAATTTTCCCAACTGCCATTGGTAGCTGGCGCGGCCATCCTCGATGATCGTTTCGACAGGGCGGAAGAACCCGAAAGTGCCGATTTCGGTGGGCAGCGAAAATATGTCGGCATGGGTGAAGGCGAGCGTGCCGTGGTCATCACCCACATCGAGCCGGCCGCCGGCCGAGGCGTTCCAGGCGGTGTAAGATTCTGTGGGGGCGTTGAGGTAGCGCACATCGTCTGCGCTGAGTGAAAGATCGATCGCGTTGCGCGCCCAGTCGGTGCCGGCGTGAACGGAGGGTGCGGTTTCGATGGTGGCGCTGGCCTTCGGTTGCGTGCTGTTGACCACGTTGCTGTCGTAGCCAGCCGATTCGGTGAGCACCGGATCCACCTGCGTGGCGCCGACCTTGACGGGCAATGGCTCGTAGCCGGTGTCGGCGCTGGGCTGAACACCGTCGGTGAACCAGTCGGGGTAGCCGGGGATGCCGCTGGGTTCGTAGCGTTCGAGCAATTGGGCGGAGGCGCGGGCGGAAAAGCCGCAGAGCAAGGCGCCGGAGATCAGGCCAAGCTGGCGGCGGAAGCGGCGGGCCCGATCCCCTTGCCGCCGCGCAGTGTATCCATGATGGTGCGTCACGTTATCCGATCTATCAGGTGCCGCGGAGTCCGGCCATTCCCCTTTTGCCGAGAGGTCTTTTGTGGTTTTGACGCAACGCCGTTTCGTAAATGCCATCTTTGCGCGAGTGTTTCTGGCTGTTTTCGCGGTCTGCGTGTTGGCGGTGGGGGCGTGTTCGCCGGGGGGCGACCTGCCGCCGGTGCCGGCCGCGTATTCCGGGCCCTATCTGCTTGGGCCGGGCGACGAGATTCGCATGATCACTTTCGGCGACGAGACACTGACGGGCAATTTCGCGGTGGATGAGAGCGGCCATATCGCGCTGCCGCTATTGGGCCCCGTGAAGGCGGCCGGGCTGACAACCACGGATCTGCAAAGCCTGGTGACGGACGCGCTGAAAAACCGCAAACTGTTCAATGCGCCGAGCGTGGTGATCGAGGTAACGGTGCGGCGGCCCGTATTCGTGCTGGGCGAGGTGCAGAAGCCCGGTTCGTTTCCGTTTGAGCCGGATATGACCGTGCGCGGCGCGGTGGCTTTGGCGGGCGGATATACGTATCGGGCTTACAAGGGGCGCGTGGAGGTGGTGCGGCGCACGGAGGCTGGGCGGGTAACGGGGCAAGCCTCGCCGGATGCGTTGCTGCAACCGGGCGATGAGGTGACGGTGCTGGAGCGGCACTTTTAGGGGAAAAAGAAAGGAACGAAGGCCTTCTTTTTTGAAAAAAAGAAGCAAAAAACTTTTGTTCCTGGGCTGTGGCCTCCCAAGGGGAAGCTGCGG